>AP72_2010_repI_A01DRAFT_1000014_pt1 | contig 22659 bp, 14 predicted proteins | sample AmaPasreplicIA01_FD_9191 | JGI IMG/M metagenome (IMG submission 9191) | reverse complement strand
CGAGACGCTTGCGCTCCAGTCAGTACTTGCGCTCCAGTCAGTAAAGGAACAGAGAGTTTTCGTGTTCCGGCGGGTGATTTCGTGGATCGTTCTATCGCCTGAAAAATTAGCCGCGAAATCGATCGCACTCGATTCCGTATTTCTTTACTTTATAGCCCAGGATGCGCTCAGTCGTATCAAGCAGTTGCGCTGCCCGCTTGCGATTTCCACGCGTAGTCTTAAGTGCGTCCTGAATTAAATCGCTTTCGTATGCGCCAACTGCCGCATCGAGTGACAAACGCGTAATGGTTCCCGATCTCTCGGCAGTTTGCAGCGTCGGCGGCAGGTGGTGGCCGTGAATTACGCCAGTCTCACAAACCAGAACAGCGCGCTCGATAATGTTTTCGAGCTCCCGGACATTTCCGGGCCAATGGTAACTGGCCAGCATATCGATTGCCGGAGTAGAGATGCGTTTGATGTGTTTGTGGTGCTCGCGGGAAAACTTCTCAAGAAAGTGATCGGCGAGCAACAACACGTCTGATTTACGCTCGCGCAGTGGAGGCATAAAAATAGTGAACACGTTAAGCCGATAGTACAAATCCTCTCGGAACTGGCCGGCACTCATTGCCTTTTCCAGATCACGATTGGTCGCCGCTACCAGGCGCACGTTAATCTTGATTGTTTCTGTGCCGCCCAGACGCTCGAACTCCCGTTCCTGCAGGACACGAAGCAGCTTGATTTGCGTCGACATGTTGAGGTCGCCAATCTCGTCGAGAAACAGAGTGCCGCCGTCCGCCAGCTCGAACCTGCCTTTCTTACGGCCCTGGGCACCCGTGAAGGCGCCCTTTTCGTAGCCAAACAATTCCGATTCGATCAGAGTTTCAGGGAGCGCGGCACAGCTTACTTTTATGAACGGTTTATGGGCTCGCAACGAGTTATAGTGCACCGCGTGCGCAATCAACTCCTTTCCGGTTCCGGATTCGCCTCGCAGCAATACGGTGGTGTTCGTCCGCGCTACCTGGGTCACCTGCTCATAAACCTGACGCAGGGGATTTGAGTTGCCGATGATATGGCTGAAGTCGTAGCGCTCGCGCAGTTCCTGCTTAAGATGAGTGTTTTCGTCGAGCAGGCGGCGCCGATCGGTCTCGATTAGCTGATCGACGGTGATGGCCTGGGCGATCATGGCAGCAATGATCGAGAGAAAGCCGGTCGCCCGTTCATAGTCGCGTTCAGGCGCATACTTAACATCGACTCCCAAGGCGCCTATCGCCTTGCGATTAACGAGGATGGGAACACAGACAAACGTCAACTCCTGACGCTTTAAGGTCTTTTTTCGGGCGGCCAGCCGGTCAAGAAATAGCGGTTCACGGCTGACCTGCGGCACGACGATGGGCTTTGCCGATTGGACAACACGGCCGGTAATGCCCTCACCAATCTTGTAACTGACGGCGCGAGTGGCGGCCTCGTCCAGTCCAAAAGACGCAACAATCTTCAGATCGCGNGCTTCCGGGTCAAACAGACTGACGAAACTCCGTACCATCCCGTGATGCCGGCCGAGCGTTTCAAGCACGCGCGACAGCGCTGCGTTCAGCTCTAAAGTTCCGGCCAGGGTCTGACCGGTTTCCAGGATCGTGGCCAGGTTTCGGGCTTCGCTATCGGTAGCGGACATGGTTTTGGACAAAGAACTTACAGCCGCATCCGGCTGAAGACGAGGAGTCGACCCACGGTGCGGGGCGTAATCGCCGTGACCGGCGGCAGGTCTGATCATTCGCTCTGCAGTCATCTTTAAGAATCAGCATCGTAGGTGCTGGCATTCGCGTAAGTCAAAGAAACTATTTTTATTGACTAATTAATAGTTCTAATGCCGACTCATTGCTGAGCTGCAGGATTGACCGCCTGATGCCGCAGAATTTTGAGGAAGGCGTCCGCCGCGTCTGACATTTCGACGCCGGTGCGATAGGTCGCCCAGATCGTGCGCTCATATGACAGCCCTTCGACCGCCACACTCTTCAGGCTTCCTCGTTCGAGCTCTTCTTCGACGCACATGCGCGGAACGAAAGCGACACCGATCTTTAGTTGGACGAAGCGCTTAATTGTTTCGATAGTTGCCAGCTCGAGCGTAATGTTCAAAGGCGTGTGATGCTGGGCAAAAGTTTCAGTTACCTTGTAACGCGAACCGGTCTTGACGTTATGCGCCAGAAACGATTCATTGCCCAACTCTTCTACTCTTACGGAATCACGCTCTGCCAGCACATGATCAGGATGAACAATCAGCACTAACTCGTCATGCAATACGGGAAAACTGCCGAGGTCGTTACCTACGGGTTCATATGCCATGAGAGCGAAATCTACATTTCGATCCAGGACCTCGCGAGGCAGCCGGTCAGAAGTGTGACGAAAAATCTCAACCATGACATCGGGATATTGCGATCGGTACTGCAAAATCAGGTGTGGCAGCAAATAAAGTGAAGTGCTTTCGTTTGCGCCGATACGCACCCGACCGCGCTTCAGTAGCCGCAGCTCGGTTAGCACGCCAAGTGCCTGGTCTCGTAAAGCCAGAATGCGTCGTGCGTAGTCATAGAACAGTTCACCGGCTTCAGTCAGAACGGGAGCCTTCTGTGAACGCTCAAAGAGAGAGGTTCCTATCTCTTCCTCCAGGCGTCGGATCGCAATACTGACTGCCGGCTGCGTGCGAAAAACCCTCTCGGCCGCTTTCGAAAAGCCGCCTTCTTCAACCACCGTGACAAAGAATTCCAGCTGCGATAGTTCCATGTTAGCGCAAGTGTGGCACGCGCATCTTGCGCGTGAGTCCCAGGGGCCGTCGCGCCCGTGCCACTTTCCGAATCGCTCAAATTCTCGGATTCCCCGGATACTAGCACAAACTTTCACGCCCAAACGCGCTCTTTCATAGAAATTACCCTTTTGTAGCTTTTCCTGAGTGTCGCTACAAATGTGTTGCCGGGAGACGCCCGCTGCCAGGCTTGGATTTCACCCGTGCTCCGTCCGGAATTCCCGAAAACCGGGTGTTTAGCAGCAAGAACCGAACGTCAAGCGGAGCAGAATACGTTGGCATGCGAGTTGACAGGTGTGGTGAGTTCGATACGCCAACCAATCCGCAGAGGAGAGTCAGCGCGTGACTTCCAGAACCAGGTTCCTTAGCACGCTTTCCGCCACTGCCACGCTTGGCCTGCTTACGATTGACGCCAACGCCCAGACAGCGTCGTCAACTCTGGAAAACCGACTCGCAAAGCTCGAGTCGTCCACGGCCGCCGCGCAATCTGCCGGGGACAATGCTTGGGTACTGGTATCGGCGGCGCTGGTGCTGATGATGACTGGTCCGGGACTGGCTTTGTTTTACGGCGGACTCGTCCGCAAAAAGAACGTACTCGGCACGATGATGCAGAGTTTTATTCTAATGGCGCTGGTTAGTGTGCTCTGGGCATTATACGGATACAGTCTCGCGTTCTCCCGCGGTGTTCCTTTCATCGGCGGCTTTGGTTATGGATTATTGCGCGGTGTCGGCGCCGATGCTAACGCCGATTACGCGGGCACTATCCCTCAGCAAACCTTCATGTTGTTTCAATTGATGTTTGCCATCATCACGCCGGCCCTAATCAGCGGCGCGTTTGCTGAACGCATGAAGTTCAGCGCCATGGTTTTATTTACCACTCTGTGGGTTACCGTCGTCTATTTTCCGCTGGCGCACATGGTTTGGGGTGCCGGAGGATTTCTCAACGCAACACTTGGTGGCCGAATTCCAGCGCTCGATTTTGCCGGCGGGACTGTCGTGCATGTTGCCTCTGGTTTTTCCGCCCTGGTGTGTGCTTTGTATCTGGGGAAACGGCTCGGTTACCCGCGCACGATGATGGCGCCGCATAGTCTGGTGCTGAGTTTCATTGGCGCCTGCATGCTTTGGGTTGGTTGGTTTGGTTTCAACGCGGGCAGCGCGTTGGCCGCCGGATCGTTGGCCACCAGCGCTTTTGCAGCGACCCACTTTGCGGCCGCTGCGGCAACGCTCGGCTGGTTGACGATTGAATGGTGGAGACTGGGAAAACCCACGGTGCTCGGCGCAATTTCGGGTGCGGTCTGCGGTTTGGTGGCTATTACCCCGGCTTCGGGCTTTGTCACCCCAATGGCCAGCCTGTTGATCGGCTTTGCGGCCGGCGTGTTCTGTTTCCTGATGGTGACAGAAGTCAAGAAACGGCTGAGCTATGACGATTCGCTCGACGCCTTCGGTGTACACGGCGCGGGCGGAACACTCGGGGCGCTATTGACCGGCGTCTTCGCTACCAGAGCGATCAATCCAATCTTCAAAGACGCCGCTGGGAATGCGTTGCCAGTCGGGTTCTTCGACGGCCATCCGGCTCAGATATTAAATCAACTGGCCGGGATTGGAATAACCATAGCGCTGGCTGTTTCGGGAACATTTCTGCTGCTAAAAGTCGTTGACTGGCTCGTCGGTGTTCGCGTATCTGAAGAGCAAGAGATCCAGGGACTTGACCTCAGCCAGCATGGCGAAGGAGGTTACAGCGCTGATCTGGATTTAATACCGGCGGAAGCGTACGTGAAAACAGTGGAGGCGCCCGTCACCGGAACGATGGTTGTAGTCGCCGGTCAGCACACTTCTTAGTGGATGGGATGGACAGCGTGGACATGAGGGACACGATGCGGGCATCCTCGATGGCGTCCACCGTGTGTCCCTGATGTCCACCGTGTTCCCCCACATCCAGGCCTGGCCACCACGCCACCTCCCCTATAGCGCTGCCTCTCCACGCTCCTCGGTACGAATACGTATCACGTCGTCCACCGGCACTATAAAAATCTTCCCATCGCCAAATTTGCCTGTGCGAGCCGCCTTGACGATAGCGTCCACCACAAAGTCTTCAATGTCATCAGGAATTATGACTTCGATCTTGATCTTCGGCACAAATTCAATCTGATACTCAGCGCCTCGGTACGTCTCTGTGTGACCGCGCTGGCGACCATAGCCCTGCACCTCGCTAATGGTCATGCCAATCACATCAACTTCCTGCAGGGCACTGCGCACGGCATCAAGCAAGTGCGGCCTGATAATCCCTTCGACTTTTTTCATTGAGCTCTTTCTCCAAGGCCGGTGAATTGCCGGCGGCTGAAACTTCGTTTGCGGAAAGTCTCGATCTGATGGTCTCGCCGATTAACGCCGTTTTTGCTTCGGAAACCTTCGCACCTTCACTGCTGGTCACATAAAAAACATCAAGCGCATCGCTGCGTTCCGTGGCAATTCGAGCGCAGACAATTTCGAGATTAAGTGCCGCCAGCGCGCTCGCGATTTTGTAAGCCAGGCCCGGTTCATCGACCGCATGGACCTCAATGAGAGTGGCAGTTGGCGAAGCGTCGTTGTCAAAAACAATGCGCGGCAGGTCATGGCGCCGAGCCGGCGTGAGCGCCGTCCGCTTACGTGGAGCGTTACGCGCGCGCCACCGTTCAATCAATTCTCCTACCGGCAATTCGCCCGCCGCAGCGCGTTTCAACGCCTGGTTGAGTTTGTCATATCGTCGCGGTTCTATGGCCTGGCCGGTCGAGGCATGCCGCAACATGAACTGATCGATCGCCACGCCATCCTCGCGCGTATTCACTTCAGCACTGAGTATCTCGACTCCTTGCGCGGCCAGGGTGCCCGCCAGATCGGCGAACAAGCCGTGACGATCCTGCGCACACACCACCAGTTCCGTGCCGCCGGACACCGCATTCCAGGCGAGCGCACATCCTTCCTTGCCGGCAGTTTCGATCATAGTGATATGCATGGCCGCCGCTGTCGCCGGTGTCATTCGTTGATATCGCTCGGGCAACAGGGCCAGGTGACGTTCAACCTGGCTTAGAGGCAATGATGGCATCGCGGCGTGAGCGATCGCGTCTTTGTATTCCTGCAGCAACGCGTCGTCGGCTATAGCCAGTTCAGCGCCGGTGATGTGTGCGCGGGTGCGGCGGTAAAGATCCCATAAGAGATTGGCCTTCCATTCGCTCCAAACGCCCGGCCCGACGGCATTAAGATCGGCGTAAGTCAGCAACAGCAGCATGCTGAGCGCGTCAACCGATCCCACCTTAGCAGCAAAGTCAGCTATCAGACGTGGCTCGTTCAGATCGCGCCGCTGCGCAACTTGCGCCATGGCCACGTGAAGCTTGACCAGCAACACGACCTGCCTGGTCTGGCTCTCACTTAACTGCAGCCGGCGGCAAGCTCGTTCAGCCAATTTTGCGCCTCGTGGTATGTGACCGCGCCCGCCACTTTTGCCGACGTCGTGCAGCAACAAGGCGAGATAGAGCAGGAGCGGTTCTTTAATTTCATCGAAAACGCTATGCAACGGTGACCGATGCTTGTCGTGGCTGAGATATAAGTCGTCGAGTGCCTCAATCGCGCGCAACGTGTGTTCGTCGACCGTGAAATGATGGTAAAGATCGTGCTGTACCAGCAGGCTAATCCGCCCGAATTCAGGAATGATGCGCGAAAGAAAGCCGACGTCGTGCATTAGGCGCAGTACGTAGCCGGCCCGGCCGTGACGATGCAATAATTTGAAAAATGCCGCCGTGAGTTCGGGCGAATCGCGAAAAACGTTTCCCGGGTGGGTCGCTTTTTCCGCGAGTATCCCCCGCAAGCGAAAACCCAGCGGGGTGCGCGCCGCCTGCGCCAGCGCGAAAGCGTTGAAAATTGTTAACGGTTTCTCTTCAAAGAGACTGGCGTCGCCATCGAATTGCAGCCGGCCACCCCTAATAGAAAAAGGCTCGCTCGACGGTTTTAAAGAGGGGCGCGAACGCCAACGCGAGACTTTTGGCGCGGTGTCGGTTACCTGTGCCAAAAGCATTTCGCAAAACAGGTGCAATTCACGCGCATGGCGGTAATAGTCGCGCATTAACCGCTCTGAAGCGACCAGGTGCCGCCCTGCACGATAACCAAGCTGTTTAGCAAGCACGGTTTGCAAGTCCAGCGCCAGCCGTTCCGTCTTTCTATGGGTTAAGAAGTGTGCGGACTGCCGCACGCGCCAGAGAAAATCATAAGCCTTGGACACGCGGCGCGCCTGCACCTCGTTAACCAATTCGTGAGCCCGCAATTCGTTTAATGTGCGATAGCCGTATCGGGTATATGCGAGCCAGATTGCGGTGTGATAGTCGCGTAGTCCTCCGGCACTTTCCTTAAGATTCGGCTCCTGCAGACAAACAGCGCCGCCAAACTTGCGATAACGAAGCTCCATCTCGCGGCAGATTGCGGCGATAAAAGATTCCGAGTGACGCCGCCGCTCCTTTTCCAGAACCTCCGTCAGCGAGTTGTAAAGCGCCTTGTTGCCGGTAATCAGATGGGTTGAGACCAGCGCCGTACGAAGATGCGTATCCTCGAAACTGGACGAGGCGCAATCGCCAACTGTGCGGAAACTGTGGCCGACGGTGATTCCAGCGTCCCACAGCAGGCGCAGGATAGTCTCTGTCACCTTTTTCATTTCGGTCATTTTCGAGCCGCTGTAAACACACAGCAGATCAATATCCGAAAACGGCGCCAGTTCAGCGCGGCCATAGCCTCCGCTTGCCACCAAAGCGCAAGCCACTTGTTCTGCAGGAGTTGGCGAACCCGTAGTTTTGACCGCGAATTGAAAAGCATGCTGTACGGCGAGATCAAGCACAAAACTCCTGGCAATCGCCGTCTGCACGCCCGAATCACCAATCTGGTGCCTCATCCGCAGACGCCTGTCCTCGACCTTGAGAAAGCGGCGCAACGCGCGCGAGAATTCCGCCTCGCTATTTCTTCCGAGCGGCACCTGCAGGAGCGATTCCGCCTGAAGGGTGACCTTGCGACGGTAGGAACGAACCGTCGTATGGCTGAGTTCATCTCGCATCATTCTTTACGGGACTGCAGCATCGGACTGGAGCGCAAGCATCTCGCTTGCAATTCCTTCCCCGTCGAAGCGAAAGAGCAACCGGGACGGTTGCGCTCCAGTCAGGGTCGCGCAATACGAACACCGCGAACAGCAAGCGGCATGCCGTCTCGTTCCCTTGACTTAAAGTCGCGATCAGGTCAGTACCGGGAGCTCGCGACCGGGTAACTCTTTGTCAATTGATCGTTACAGATGCAAGACCCGGTCGCTACCGCTCCCGGTACTGACGTTATGGCGAAACAAATTTGTCTTGTCGTCGGCATGAGGAAACAAAATTGTAGTTCAACTGATCGGTGATCCATTTATGGATTAGTAAAAACTTTAAATTATACAAATGTGCCTAAAACGGTTAGATTGCCTTCGTAACTTCAAAGGGAAATTACTCGGCGGGCAACTGCCTTCGGATTCAGGCGAAGCGATGGTACGGAAACCGACAACTTCAATTGCCGTGGCAGGCGGAGCCGACTGTTTCAAACGTGGTAAGTCGTTTGACAAGGTAGTCGTCAGTTTTAAGATCAAGCGCCCAACCTGATGGCCACGCGCTTGCTCGCCGATTGTCAAGGCCATCAACGCTCCAGTTGATGGCCTTTTTTTAACGGCAGATTCGGAAATGAACATGTTCCAGCCCCAGAAGCAGGGACTCTACGATCCGCGTTTTGAGCACGAATCATGCGGACTGGGATTCGTGGTCGACGTGAAGGGCCGGCGCTCGCGAAAAATCGTGGACCAGGCGCTGCAGGTCCTCCGGAACATGGAGCACCGCGGCGCCTGCGGGTGCGATCCGAATACCGGCGATGGCGCCGGGATCCTTTTGCAACTCTCGCCTCAGTTTTTCGAAAGAGAATGTGATCGGCTGGGATTCTCTCTGCCGCCGCCGGGCGACTACGCCGTGGGGATGGTGTTCCTGCCGACCGATACAAGCGCGCGTCGCGAATGCCAACGCATGTTCGAGCAGACGGTGGCCCAAGAGGGTCAAAGCGTGCTGGGTTGGCGGACGGTCCCCTTCTATGAATTGGGAATTGGCCGTGGCGCTCTCGAGTCACGCCCGGTTATTCAGCAGATCTTCATCGCTCGGGGGAAAGAGACTGTTGACGAGGCGCAGTTTCAACGAAAGCTCTGCATCATCCGTAAACGAGTAAGCAAGCGCGCCAAGCGAGGTATTCACGAACGGCGGATGTTTTATGTCGCGAGCCTTTCACCGCGGACCATCGTCTACAAGGGGATGTTAACGGCGCGACAGCTGCAAACATTCTACCCCGACTTGTCGGACCCGCTGGTTACCTCGGCCCTGGCGGTGGTCCACTCTCGTTTCAGCACCAACACGTTTCCGAGTTGGTCGCGAGCCCACCCCTATCGTTATCTGGCCCACAACGGAGAAATTAATACGCTGCGGGGCAATGTTAACTGGATGTATGCGCGCGAAAGCCGCTTCGCTTCGCAGTTGTTCGGCAAAGATCTTCCAAAAGTGCTTCCGGTTATCGACAGTGACGGGAGCGACTCGGAAATGTTTGACAACGTACTGGAGGTTTTGACGCTGGCGGGGCGATCGTTGCCGCACGCGATCATGATGATGGTGCCTGAGCCGTGGGCTGCCGACGAGTCGATGAGTCCGGCAAAGCGCGCGTTCTATGAATATCACTCCTGCCTCATGGAACCCTGGGATGGCCCGGCCGCAATTGCTTTTACGGACGGAGTGCGGGTCGGCGCGGTCCTGGATCGTAACGGTTTGCGTCCCGCGCGCTACTACATAACTAAGGACGATTTGGTGGTGATGGCCTCAGAAGTCGGAGTCGTCGATATCCCTCCCGACCGCGTGCTGAAGAAAGGACGTCTGCAGCCTGGACGTATGCTGCTGATCGATACGGCCGCGGGCCGCATCGTCGACGACGATGAGTTGAAAGAGCAGTTGGCAGCCGAGCACCCCTACCGCACGTGGCTGGATGAGAATCTGATCACGCTCGAGAGTCTGCCCTTGCGGGTGCAGTCAATGAGTTCAGCCCAAATGCCGCTGCGGACGCAGCAAAAGGTTTTTGGTTTTACGGAAGAGGAACTGCGCGTGTTGATTGGGCCCATGGCCCGCACCGGGAATGAACCAATCGGCTCGATGGGCACCGATACACCGCTGGCGGTTCTATCAGAGCGTCCTCAGCTTCTCTACAACTACTTCAAACAGCTGTTTGCCCAGGTTACAAATCCACCGGTTGACGCTATTCGCGAAGAGCTGATCATGTCCACCGACACGACCGTTGGTCCCGAGGCCAACATGCTGGAGGCGTCGCCCGAATGCGCCCGGCAGATTAGATTGGCGTCGCCGATCCTCACCAATTCTGAGTTGCAGAAGTTGAAACATCTCGGCGATGACGGCTACGCCGGCTTTCGCTCCCTTACTTTGTCGATGCTTTTTGAAGTTGCCAAAGGACGTCGCGGTCTGGAAGTCGCGCTCGATGAGTTATGCCATCGCGCGACCCAGGCGCTGAGCGAAGGGTTCGGTGTGATTGTCCTGTCCGACCGCGGCATTAGCGGCGAGATGGCGCCCATTCCTGCGCTGCTCGCCGTCTCGGCTATTCATCATCATCTCCTGCGCGAAGGTACACGCACCCAGGTGGGTTTTGTAATTGAAAGTGGCGAACCTCGCGAAGTTCATCACTTCGCGTTACTGCTCGGCTATGGTGCGGCAGCGGTTAATCCCTACGTCGTTTTCGAGAGCCTCGAAAGATCGGAGGCGGACCCCGAAGCGGCAATTCGCAACTACGTGAAGGCGATTAACCATGGGATCGTCAAGGTTATCTCGAAGATGGGAATTTCGACGGTGCAGAGTTATTGCGGCGCTCAGGTCTTTGAAGCCGTGGGGCTGCATCAAGACTTGATCGATAGATACTTCACCTGGACGTCTTCACGGGTGGGAGGAATCAGCCTCGACGTGATCGCTGAAGAGGCCCGCCTTAGGCATGCACGCGCGTTTCGGGAACATGGAGCGTTGGCAGACGGCCTGGCGGGTGGTGGGAATTATGCTTATCGCCACGATGGTGAGCATCACCTTTTCAGTCCCGAGACAATTCACAAGCTGCAACATGCCTGCCGCAGCGACCGGTATGAACTATTCAAGGAATATAGCCGGCTGGTCAATGATCAGTCGCACCGGGTCTGCACGCTGCGCGGCCTTCTGAGAATCAGCAGCCCGCGCCCGCCCTTGCCGCTCGACCAGGTCGAATCTGAGGAACGGATCCTGCGACGGTTCAAGACAGGAGCAATGTCCTACGGGTCGATCAGCAAGGAAGCCCACGAAGCCCTGGCGATTGCGATGAACCGCATCGGCGGTAAAAGTAACACCGGCGAAGGCGGCGAAGACCCTGAACGTTATCTTCCCGACGCGAACGGAGATTCGCGGAACAGTCGCATTAAACAGGTTGCGTCAGGCCGCTTTGGAGTAACGAGTCAATACCTGGTTAACGCTGACGAGCTGCAAATCAAAATCGCACAGGGTGCAAAGCCGGGTGAGGGGGGCCAGCTGCCGGGCCACAAAGTCTATCCGGAAATCGCGCGCGTGCGGCACTCGACGCCTGGTGTCGGTCTTATCTCGCCGCCGCCACACCACGACATTTATTCGATTGAAGATCTCAAAGAGCTGATCTACGACTTGAAATGCGCCAACCCCCGCGCGCGCATCAGCGTCAAGCTGGTTTCGGAAACGGGAGTCGGCACGATCGCCGCCGGGGTCGCCAAGGCCCACGCTGACGTAATTCTGATCAGCGGCCACGACGGCGGCACCGGAGCAGCTCCGCTTACGAGCATCAAGCACGCCGGCATGCCCTGGGAACTCGGTCTGGCGGAAACACACCAGACGCTGGTGCTCAACGACTTACGCAGCCGAGTCAAACTGGAAACTGACGGTCAAATGCGAACCGGCCGCGATGTGATTATTGCGGCACTCCTTGGCGCTGAAGAATTCGGTTTTGCGACCGCGCCGCTGGTAACCCTCGGCTGCATCATGATGCGCGTCTGCCATCTGAATACCTGTCCGGTTGGCGTGGCGACCCAGGATCCGGAACTGCGCCGGCGATTCACCGGCGATCCGGCTCATGTCGTCAACTTTATGAGGTTCATCGCGCGCGAAGTTCGTGCGAGACTTTATGAGGTTCATCGCGCGCGAAGTTCGCGAGCTGATGGCCGAGCTTGGTTTCGCTTCCTTCAATGAAATGGTCGGCCGCACGGAGTGCCTGCAGATGGCCGGCGAGATCGATCATTGGAAGTGTCATGGGCTCGATTTTTCGGAGCTTCTTTATCGTCCCACTGTACCCGAGTCGGTCGGGAGGTTTTGTCAGATCGATCAGGATCACGGCCTTGATGAGTCGCTCGATAAAACCATCCTGATCGCGCATTGCCGTCCCGCGATCGAATCGGCCCAAAAGGTTGATATCAACTTGCCGATTTGCAACACCAATCGCGCGGTCGGGACGGCTGTCGGCAGCGAAATCACGCGGCGTTATGGCGCGGAAGGTCTTCCGGAAGACACCATTCGGCTGAACTTCACAGGGTCGGCAGGTCAAAGTTTTGGGGCATTCGTGCCGTGCGGGATGACGCTGACGCTTTCCGGAGACGCGAATGATTATCTCGGAAAGGGTTTATCAGGAGGCAAGCTGATTATCTATCCACCGCCGGAGTCGCAGTTCACCGCAGCGGAAAACGTAATCATCGGGAACGTAGCGCTATACGGCGCGACCAGTGGCTCAGCATTCATCAGTGGGCTCGCGGGCGAGCGCTTCTGTGTTCGCAACAGCGGCGCAATCGCGGTGGTTGAGGGAGTCGGTGATCACGGTTGTGAGTATATGACCGGAGGCCGCGTGATTGTGATCGGCGCAACCGGCCGCAACTTTGCCGCCGGCATGTCCGGTGGCATCGCCTATGTGCTCGATTGCGATGGCAGCTTCCATCGGAACTGCAACACGCAAATGGTTGACTTGGATCGAATCGAAGACGAGACAGAGATCGAGTTGATCAAGAATCTTATCTTTCAACATGCCGAATACACGCGCAGCGCGCGGGCGACCGAGATACTGCTGGCATGGGAAGGGTACCGGGCGGCTTTCGTCCGCGTCATTCCTCACGATTATCGAAGAGTACTGGAAGCACAGCAGCAAATGCGGACCGTCGGACTGACCGGCGAAGAAGCAGCGATGGCTGCTTTCCAGTCGAACACGCTGCAGATGGTTCGGGTGGCGGGAACATAAAACGAATGGGAAACCCGACTGGTTTCATAGAGCACAAGCGGGCTTCGCCTCGGTTACGGGCGGCCGGCGCGCGTCTGTCGGACTGGCTCGAGTTTCACGAACACGCGCCGGATTCTTTGCTGCGCGAGCAAGGTGCACGCTGTATGGACTGCGGGGTTCCATTCTGCCATTCCGGCGCGACCGTGGACGGGTTGGCGTTAGGCTGCCCCATCAACAATCTGATCCCGGAATGGAATGATTTGGTTTATCGCAACCAGTGGCGCGATGCGCTCGATCGACTGCTGCTCACAAATAACTTTCCGGAATTTACCGGCCGAGTGTGTCCGGCTCCATGTGAGGGTTCCTGCGTACTTGGACTCAATGATGCGCCGGTAACGATCAAGACGATCGAACAGGCAATCATCGACAAGGCGTTTGCCGCCGGATGGATGATGCCGCGGCCACCTGCGCGACGCAGCGGGAAGCGGGTTGCTGTCGTCGGTTCAGGTCCAGCCGGACTGGCTTGTGCCAACCAGCTCAATACGGCAGGACATTCAGTTACCGTTTTCGAGCAGTCTGATCGCGCCGGCGGTCTCCTGACTTATGGCATTCCCAATATGAAATTGGAAAAATCGATCGTCCAAAGGCGTCTGCACCTGCTCGAGCAGGAGGGAATCAAGTTCGTCACGGGCACCAGTGTCGGCGAAACATTTGAGACCGGCCGTTTGATGGATCAGTTCAACGCGGTCGTCCTTTGTGGCGGCGCCGCCCGGCCACGAGACCTGATGGTTACCGGTCGCTCGTTGCGAGGAATTCATTTTGCAATGGAGTTCCTCTACCTGAATACCAAGAGTTTGCTTGACAGTGACCACGCCGACGGAAAATTTTTGTCCGCCAAAGGCAAAGACGTGATCGTCATTGGTGGTGGGGACACCGGAACAGATTGTGTCGGGACCGCACTGCGTCACGGCTGTCGAAGTCTGGTCCAGTTCGAGATTCTGCCGCGGCCACCGGAGACCCGATCCGCCGAAAATCCGTGGCCTCAGTGGCCGAAAATCTATCGCCTTGATTATGGGCAACAGGAAGCCGCGCACCTCTTTGGCCAGGACCCGCGCACTTATTCAGTAATGACGCAGGAGTTTCTGGCCGACGATCGTGGCCACGTTCGCGGCGTGCGCACAATGGATGTGGAATGGACGGGTGGCGGACCGCGCGAGGTTTCCGGCACTGAAAAGGACTGGCGCGCGGATATGGTGCTGCTGGCGCTTGGTTTTCTCGGTCCGGAAACGAAAGGTCTCTTAAGTCAATTGGGAGTTGCTATGGACGCGCGCGGCAACGTTGCCGTCGATACCGCGCAAAGAACGAATGTCGCGCAGGTCTTCGCGGCCGGCGACATGAGCCGCGGCCAATCGCTGGTCGTGTGGGCTATTGCCGACGGCCGGCGCGCCGCGCGCGGCGTCGATCGTTTCCTGATGGGAGAAACATTACTTCCATGATCACTGCTGGTATACCAAAACCACTGCCGGTAAGTTCACCCGGCGTTGAGCGATTTCCGCGCGGCGCAGAGATTTTGATCGAAGCGCTGCTGCATGAAGGTGTCGATTCGATTTTCGGATATCCCGGCGGCGCAGTGCTGCATATCTATGATGAGCTTTGGCGGGCCCGTGATCGACTGAAGCATTACCTGGTGCGTCATGAGCAGGGAGCGGTGCACATGGCCGAGGGTTACGCGCGATCTTCAGGCCGCGTCGGCGTGGCCCTGGTCACTTCAGGACCGGGCGCGACCAATGCGATCACCGGAATCGCAAACGCTTACATGGACTCGTCGCCGATTGTCGTGATCACGGGTCAGGTGCCGCTGCCGTTGATTGGCACGGATGCCTTTCAGGAAGTGGATACCGTTGGGATTACGCGACCTTGTGTCAAACACAACTACCTGGTGCGAGATGTTTCCGATCTCGCCGCGGTGGTGCACGAAGCGTTCCACCTGGCCAGGTCGGGCCGTCCGGGTCCGGTAGTCATAGACATTCCGAAGGATATCTCAGCCGCGCAGACGCACTATTCGCGGCTGGAAAAAATCAGATTTCCGCTGCGCGAGCCGGCACAAATGGCTGACGCAGACGCTGTCGTTCAGGCCTTCGATGCGATCATGCGCGCGCGGCGGCCGGTTCTTTACGTTGGCGGCGGCATTGTGAATTCCGGCGCGGCCGGCGCCTTAATCGCTTTCGCTGAGCGGCTGCAGTTGCCGGTAACCCCGACGCTGATGGGCCTGGGTGGATTCCCTTCAGCGCACCCGTTAATGCTTGGCATGTTGGGAATGCACGGAACCTATGCGGCCAATATGGCGGTTGCCGAGAGCGATCTGCTGATTGCCGTAGGCGTTCGCTTTGATGATCGAGTGACCGGTAAGCTCGCCACCTTCGCGCCGCGAGCAAAAGTGCTGCACATCGACATTGACCCTGCGAATGTCGGTAAGAATCGCGCCCCTGACATAACCCTGATTGCTGACGCGCGCGCCGCGCTGGAAGCGCTGCTACAGGAGATAGATTCAACTGATGACGAGCAGGTTCAGCAGAGCATCGGCCACCGAATTCGTTGGTGGGATCAGTTGCGTAATTGGCAACGCGAACAACCGCTCAACTTCCGCGGAGCCCGCGATCAAATCAAGCCGCAGCATGTAATTCGCGAGCTGCATCGCCTGACCGCAGGCGACGCGATCATTGCGACTGATGTCGGTCAGCACCAGATGTGGGCGGCGCAGTTTTATCCCTTCAAACGTGAGCGTCAATGGATTACCAGCGGCGGTTTGGGCGCCATGGGTTTCGGTCTGCCGGCGGCAATCGGCGCGCAGTTGGCCTTTCGCGATCAACTGGTGGTCGCGATTGTTGGTGATGGCGGCTTTCAGATGACGAACCAGGAACTGGCGACCGCGATTCAATACGATTTGCCGGTGAAGGTGGTCATCATGAACAACGGCTATCTCGGCATGGTGCGGCAGTGGCAGGAAATGTTCTATGAGCGAGCGTATTCCGAAGTTGATATATCGGTGGCGCCGGACTTTGTGAAGTTGGCGGAAGCTTATGGCGCATTTGCTGTGCGGGCGCGAAAACCATCCGAACTGTCCGCTGTGCTCGAGGCGGCGCTGTCACACAAAGGTGTCGCGGTAATGGACATAGTCGTTACCAAAGAAGAAAACGTTTTTCCGATCGTGCCGGCGGGAGCAGACGCGCACGCCATGATTTTCCAGAGCGCGGGAGTTTGATCGTGGCACGCGTATCTTGCGCATGATTTCACGGGCTGGACGTCCGTGACACTTTTCGAGAATTATGAATCACACGCTGTCCATCGTGGTTGCCGATCAACCGGGAGAACTTTCGCGCATAGTTGGTTTGTTCAGCGCCCGCGGTTTCAATATTGAAACGATCTCGGTCGGCGCCACCCTTGATCCCGCATGGGCGCGTGTGACTATCGTGACGTGCGGCGAAGATCGCACCATTGAACAGATCGTCAAACAGTGCGAGCGTCTGGCCCGGGTGCGGGAAGTGCGAGATGTCACCACCAGTCCGCACATCGAACGGGACATGGCCTTGATCACAGTTAACGCCGAACCCGGGGCGCAGCGACAGGAAGTTCTGAGTCTGGTCAGTGTCTTTCGGGCCAAGGTTGTGGATATTTCGCACACTCAAATGATCGTTGAGGCGTCGGGTAACAAGGATAAGGTCGAAGCCTTTATCGAGTTGTTGCGGCCGATCGGTATTCATGAAATTACCCGCGCCGGACGAATTGCAATCGGCAGGTTGATGAATTGAATCTAAAATCGGATTGTTCGTTTCGTGTGATTTCGTGGATCGTTCGTTCGCCGCCTCAAAGAGTGATCCACAAAATCACACGAATCTCCACGAACCCCATTGAAAGGAACCGAAATGAAAATTCTCTACGATCGAGATACGGATGTTAACGTACTGCGCGGACGCAAGATCGCGGTCATTGGTTACGGTAGTCAGGGATTTGCCCAATCCAACAATCTCCGCGAGTCAGGATGCGATGTCGTCGTTGGTTTGCGTCGCGAAAGCTCCTCGTGGGCCAAAGCGGAAAAGTCGGGTCTGGCCGTGCTGCCGGTGGCCCAGGCTGCCGCCGAAGCCGACATCGTCATGATGCTCGTCCCCGATGAGCTGGCGCCTGAAGTCTACGCGCACGACGTGGCGGAATCGATGACTCCGGGAAAGTACCTGGCCTTCTCTCATGGATTCTCAGTTCACTACGGTTTCATCAAAGCCCCCGAGGATGTGAACGTTTTTATGGTAGCGCCTAAAGGCCCAGGCCATCTGGTGCGCCACGAGTATCTGCGCGGCGCGGGTGTGCCGTGCCTCCTGGCAGTTCATCAGGATCCGAGTGCGAACACGCGCGAGACGGGCCTGGCTTATGCGACGGCGATTGGTGGCGGCCGCGCGGGAGTAATTGAAACCAGTTTTCGTGAAGAGACTGAAACCGATCTTTTCGGCGAGCAGGCAGTGCTTTGCGGCGGGCTCACCGCGCTGATCCAGGCCGGATTTGAAACGCTGGTGGACGCCGGCTACGCGCCTGAGATGGCTTACTTTGAATGTCTGCATGAAATGAAGTTGATCGTCGATTTGATGTACGAAGGTGGCATTTCGGAAATGCGCTATTCGGTTTCGAACACCGCGCAGTATGGTGACATGACCCGCGGACCAGTGGTGGTGAACGATGAAACCCGCCGGCGGATGCGCGGCCTGCTGGCAGAGATTCAGTCCGGCGCATTTGCCAACGAATGGATGAGAGAGCACCGCAATGGCAAAGACCGGTTCAAGGAACTCGAGGCGCAAACACGCGCCCATCCGATTGAGCGTGTCGGGAGCCGCCTGCGTGAGATGATGCCCTGGCTGTCCGAAGGGCGGCTGGTCGATAAGAGCCGCAATTGACAGGTCTAAGCTAACGAAAGAGTTTTCGTCTACGGCATCGAGCCCACTCACCGCGTAGCGGCGAATGAGTTTAGCCCGGCCTTTCAAGGCCGGGGATCGATCGCAAAGAAAATTCGTCGCGTAGCGACGGGTGACGCTACTCGGCGGTTAGACAGCGATCGATTCAATCGTCGCTACGCGACGAACACTCTCGGTGGCGATTAGGCCGGCCTTGAAAGGCCGGCCTAAATTCACGCGCCGCTGACGCGGCGAAGGTCGTGGAGGCTTTTGAGGCCCTGCGGCCGGCGCACCTTCTTTCAATCTCCATTCCCGAGTTAATATGAAATTCAACGCTTGAGAAATCCGCCCGAAATCCGATCCTATGTCACTCAATCAACCAATCAACCACCGCAGTCAACAGATCACTCGTGGTCTTGAGCGCACACCCAACAGATCGATGTTGCGGGCGATGGGGTTTACCGACGGCGACTTCGAGAAGCCAATTGTCGCCGTGGCTAATGGCTACAGCACCATCACCCCATGCAACATGGGCTTAAACCATCTGGCTGATTGCGCGATAGATTCGTTGCGTGTCCTCGGCGCTATGCCGCAGAGCTTCGGCACGATCACGGTGAGCGACGGCATCTCGATGGGCACCGAGGGCATGAAGTACAGCCTTGTGTCACGAGAAGTCATCGCTGATTCAATTGAAACGGTTTGCCAGGCCGCGAGTGTAGACGGCCTGGTCGCGATTGGTGCCTGCGACAAAAACATGCCGGGCGCATTAATGGCGATTGCCCGGCTGAACATACCGTCGATTTTTGTTTACGGCGGCACCATCAAACCGGGTCACTATCAAGGGCACGACCTTACGATTGTGAGCGCGTTCGAGGCGCTGGCACAGCACTGTGCCCACCATCTCAGCCGGGAAGATCTGCTCGAAGTCGAACGTCGCGCCTGTCCCGGCGCGGGCGCCTGCGGCGGCATGTTCACCGCGAATACCATGTCTTCCTCAATTGAAGCTATGGGCATGAGCCTGCCTTACTCCTCAACAGTGTCTGCTGAAGATGAAGCAGCCGCAAAGAACGCGGCTGATTCGGCGCGGGTCCTGACATCGGCGATCGAGCGGCAGTTGCTCCCGCGAGAAATACTCACTCGCCAGGCATTTGAAAATGCGATTGCCGTGGTCATGGCAGTGGGCGGCTCAACGAATGCGGTACTTCATCTACTGGCGATCGCACATGCGGCTCAGGTGCCGTTGTCGGTTGATGATTTCGAGGAGATCCGCGCACGTGTACCGGTATTGTGCGATCTGAAACCGTCAGGTCGTTACGTCACGACTGATCTGCACCGCGCCGGCGGCATTCCTCAAGTGATGAAAATTCTGCTGGCGCATGATCAATTGCACGGGGATGCGCTGACCATTACGGGGAAGACGATCTTGGAAACGTTGGCCCATGTTCCCGCCGAGCCGGCCGCTAATCAGGATGTGATTCGCGCCTGGGACAATCCGCTTTACCCGCACGGGCATCTGGCGATCTTAAAAGGCAATCTGGCGATTGAAGGTGCGGTAGCGAAAATCACCGGCGTTAAAAACCCGGTCATCACCGGACCGGCGCGCGTATTCAATTCCGAGGATGGCTGCCAACAAGCGATTCTCGGCGGACAGATCAAGCCCGGCGACGTCGTCGTTATTCGCTACGAAGGTCCGAAAGGCGGTCCCGGGATGCGTGAAATGCTGGCGCCCACATCAGCGATCATAGGCGCAGGGCTTGGCGAGCAGGTCGCGCTGATTACCGACGGCAGATTCTCCGGAGCTACGCACGGACTGGTAGTCGGTCATGTGGCGCCGGAGGCCTTTGCCGGCGGAGTGCTCGCCTTGATTGAAGAGGGAGATTCGATCACGATCGACGCACCCGCGCGACTTTTGCAATTGAATGTGTCAGAAAGCGAATTGGAGCGACGGCGAGCGGACTGGCAGGCGCCTGAGCCGCGCTATACTCGTGGCGTGCTGGCTAAGTATGCGGCCGTGGTTTCGAGCAGCAGTCTCGGGGCGGTCACAGACTGAAAAATTGACTCATTGTTTCATTGATTCATTTGCGCATTGTTTGATCGGTTGATCTGCTCAACTTTCATCGGTTTCCAATGAACCAACCGCAAAACTCAATGAAGGGATCAATGAATCAATGAACCAATGAGTCAATGAACAAATGGATATGAGCATTAACGACTGGCGAAGCCGAATCAATGATCTCGATCGTGAACTCTTGCGCCTGCTGAATGAGCGCGCCCGGATTGCGCTCAAGGTTGGCGAGTCAAAAAAAGAGGCTGGTGTTTCACTCTGTGATCATACTCGGGAGCGGGAAGTGATCGAGCGGATGTGCGGCGCAAATGAAGGTCCGCTTGATGATCGCGCGATCATCGAACTCTATCGAGCGATCATTCACGAATCACGACGAATTCAAACGCGCTCAGATAAGGCGGAGCCAGACCGTAAACAGGTCGCAGAGACAGATCATTTGCGCGTCGCATTTCAGGGCGCGCGCGGAGCGTTCAGCGAAGAAGCGGCTCATGTCCTGCTTGGCGATAAGATCGAGGTCGTGCCACGGCCGGATTTCGAATCGCTTTTCCTGGCCGTTGAAGACGGCTCAGCCGACGTCATTCTGGCGCCGATAGAGAATAGCCTCGCCGGCTTTGTTCACGCGTGTTACGACCTGTTGTTGGAAAGCAAGCTGCACATTTCCCGCGAGGTAATCATTCCCGTCAATCATTACTTGATAGGCTCTCCGGGATCATCCTTCGAGCAGATCAGAACGGCGGAATCGCATCCGGTCGCGCTCATGCAATGCCGTCGGTTTCTAGCCGCCAATCCGCAGATAAATCGTGTGGCGGCGGAAGACACGGCCGGCAGTGTGGCTCGGATTATCGCTGCTGGTGACAGGTCGCGCGCGGCAATTGCGGGAAAGCGCGCGGCGCGGCAGTACGGCGGCGTCATTCTGCGCGAGCATCTGGAAGACAGTAGCGAGAATTACACTCGGTTCCTGCTCCTGACGCCGGCGGCTGAGGTTGCGTCGGACGCCAACAAACTCTCGCTCGTGATCGAGCTGCCCCACCAACCCGGCGCGCTTCACCAGGCGCTCGAGCCGTTTGCGCGACGCGAAATCGATCTGCTGAAGATTCAGAGCCGTCCCGTCAAAGGGCGGCCGTGGGAGTATTGTTTTTATCTGGATGTGGCCGGCTCTCCGGATAGTGCGGATCTGAAAAGCGCGTTGGAGGAACTTCGCAGCCAACGCGTGGAAACTCGTGTGCTCGGCGCTTACCGGGCGGCCGCGGTGCCCACAGTGTAAGGCCGTTTCGTATGATCCTAATCCTTTCAGCGAACATTAAGCCTGACAGCGAGCGATACCGGCAATTGATGACGCATCTGTCGCGGCTGCCGAACATTCAGGTGCGGGTGCACCGGGAAGAGGGCGCCGAACAGTCTCTCACAGAGGTTTACCTGATTGGCAACACCGCGGCCATTGCCGTCGAAGAGATGCTCGCGCTGCCGGCGGTTGAAAGGGTAGTTCGCGTTTCGGAAGAGTATCGCGTGCTGGGTCGCCACAAAGACGACGATCGGCCGAGTCATTTCGATTATCAGGGTCTAAGGTTTGGCCAGGATACGCTGCACGTTTTTGCCGGTTTGTGTGCCGTTGATTCACCGGCCAGCGTTGAGGCGATGATGCGGGCGCTGGGTGAACACGGTGAGGTCTGCACCCGGATGGGCGCGTACAAGCCACGGACCAGCCCATACTCGTTTCAGGGCCATGGCAAAACCTGTCTGCCCTACGTTTTTGAACTCGCAGGCAAATATGGGATCAAAGTTGTCGCTATGGAAGTGACTCACGAGTCGCATATTGAAGAGATCGAGGCGGCGCTCAACGGGGCGGGCCGGCCTACGGGCGTGATGCTGCAAATCGGTACGCGCAACACTCAGAATTTTGAGCTGTTGAAGATCGTGGGCCGTCACCGGGATTTTCCGGTGCTGCTCAAACGTGGTTTCGGCATTACCCTCAGTGAGTCATTACACGCGGCCGAGTATTTGGCCAGTGAAGGAAACACCAAAGTCGTTTTCGGTCTGCGTGGGGTCAAGTCCAACATGGGCGATCCGCACCGCAATTTTGTGGACTTTGCGCACGTTCCGGTGGTCAGACGACTGACGCGCATGCCGGTTTGCGTGGATCCGTCGCACGCGATCGGGAACCGCAGCGCCGGCCCCGAAGGGATTCTCGATGTCATGCATGCCACAGCTCAGGGAGTGATCGCAGGCGCAAATATGGTGCTGGTTGATTTTCATCCCGAGCCTAATCGGGCACTGGTCGACGGACCACAAGCATTGCTGTTGAGCGAGTTGCCGCGTTTTCTGGATGATGTTCGCATTGTGCGCGAGGCTTTTGAGAAGCGTGCCAGCCTTAGGAACCAGGCGATGGCTCAATGACTCATTGATGGACAGCGTGGACACAGTGAACATCGTGGACTGTCCATATCGTCCACAATGTCCATCGTCCACAATGTCCATTATGTCCACGATGTCCATTATGTCCACGATGTCCGTTACGTCCACGACGTCCATCATGTCCATGCAATGAATCAATAGATCAACCCCAATCCCTG
>AP72_2010_repI_A01DRAFT_1000013_pt1 | contig 22666 bp, 22 predicted proteins | sample AmaPasreplicIA01_FD_9191 | JGI IMG/M metagenome (IMG submission 9191) | reverse complement strand
GAGCAGACCTGCCACCACCGCCGTGATTAGACCGGTAAGAAAGCTCAGTTGACGATCGAGCAGCATCGTCACCAACAGCGCTGCCGCGGCGAAGGGAATCGTAAAGGTCCAGGCTGCCGGATCGTCGAATGGCTCCCGAGTTCCCTGTGAAGCAATAGCGTCGGTAACGAGAAAACTTAATCGCACTACCACCGTCTGAAACAAAATCGCTGAGCCAACCAGCGCAAAGGCACGTTGAGGTGAAATTAGCAGATCGACTGACGCGGCCCGATAATTCACAAATTGCCGGACCACAAAATAGACTGCCGCGACTACCACCAACGTCCCGACGCTACGGTAGCTGTAGAGCGAACGCACGAGCACCAGCGTGGTGAGCACTGACAGGGCTACAAAGCCGATTGCAAATTGTGTGGCGGGCGGGAACCAGCGGAGCGGCCGCAATAAGACGCCGACTATGGCATTTCGGATGACATCAATCTTTGATGTAAAGCGCGGACGAGGACTCATGGGGTTTGCAATGGCATCCCGGTGTGCAGCTCGCGCGTCGAATCGGGTAGCTGATGTTGTCCCAATAGCTGATCGATTCGATTCAGAAGCAGCGCGAATGATTTGCGGTTCAGCGCTGAGACGGCCAGCGCGTCGGCGCCCGTCTCGAGCGAAATTCGCCGGATTATCGCCTCGACCGCCGAAATGTCCAGTAAATCGGTCTTGTTGAGCACCACCAGTCGGGGAATCTGCTCGAGATGAAGCTCGAGCAAGATTCGATTGACGGAAGCAATTTGCTGCTCCCACCGCGGGTTCGCAGCATCAACCAGATGAATCAGCAGGCGGCTGCCGTCGATCTCTTCCAGCGTCGAACGAAACGCCGCCAATAGATCGGGCGGCAGGTCGCGAATGAAGCCCACGGTGTCGTTGATGATGACTTCGCGTTCGCGCGGCAAGCGCAACCGGCGAGTCGTCGGATCGAGCGTGGCAAACATGCGCGATTCGGCGAGCACGTCGCTGGCCGTGAGCGCATTCAGCAGTGTTGACTTGCCCGCATTCGTATATCCCACGATCGAGATGGTGGGCACCTGATGACGCAAGCGTTCTTTGCGGCGCTGCTCGCGCCGCTTTGCCTGGATCGACAGTTCCTTTTCCAGGCGGTGAATCCGATCACGCACTCGGCGGCGATCGGATTCCAATTTCGTTTCGCCCGGGCCGCGACCACCAATCCCCCCGGCCAGACGGGAGAAGGCTGAATTCTGGCCCATTACCAGCCGTGGCAAAATGTATTTCAATTGGGCCAGCTCGACCTGAATCTTGCCCTCGTGCGATTGCGCACGTTGGGCAAAGATGTCGAGAATCAGCTGGGAGCGGTCGATTACTTTCAGATCGGTTGCCTCAGAGATGGAACGCACCTGCGCTGCCTGCAACTCGCGATCGAAAATGATTGCGTCCGCGCCGAGTTGCATTGCCCGCACCAGCAGTTCGTCCAGCTTGCCTTTGCCCAGAACCGTGCGCGCATCGATGGCCGGCCGGCGCTGAATCATTTCATCCAGAACTGTGACTCCTGCCGACTGCGCCAATTCCTTCAGTTCGGCCATCGAATCTTCTGCGTCCGTGATCGATCCCGTCGAAACGTTCACCAGGATTGCCTGGTCGTTTTTAGCGGCCTTGCGAGTGGCGCGGCGATTTCGCGCCAGTTCGCTCTCCAACGCCTCAATCAGGGCCAGAAAGTCAACGTCAAGTTGAGAAGCCACTTCCGGATCCAGAAAAGCGAAACTGCCATTACTGCCATTCGCGTACAGATGTTCGGCGGTTGCGGGCAACAAGTGTGCGGCCCGTACCAACCCCGGTAAGCCGGTGCCGTGGTCGACGTCGACCGCCGCCATCAAATCGAGCCGCAACAGCGCCAGATCCGTCAGGTCGTCCCGGGTCAGCTCTTCACCACGCAGATGCGTGTGAACGCAGCGCAAACCACGAAACCGATCGCCGGCAACGCGGACGCGTTTGAAATCCGGCAACTCGATTCGCCGCGCATCGCCAACGATCACATGTTCGACATAGCCCTTTCGATCAATGAGCACACCGATCTGACGATTGGTCTCGTGCGAGAGTTCACTTAATTGCCGCGCCAATTCAGGCGTCACGATTTGGCGCGGAGGGACGCGCCGTTGATACAGCTTTTCTATTCGCCTTAATTGATTTGGCTTAAGACCCTGCGTGTAACCGTGAAGACTTCGCATCCAGTGGATTGACTGCAATTATAACACGCAGAGAGCCTTAGGTGTTGAGCTCATATTAGACATCCGCTGAGCACGCCGTTAGGATGTAGCTTCCCGGAATGGCTCCGCGTCACAGCGTCACCAGCGTTGAACCCCCTGCCGGCATTCCCGGTGGTGAGGTTAGGGTGCGCCTGAGTGGCGTGACCGCAGCCTCGTTGAAGGACGTGCAACTGTATTTCAGCGGCGCAAACGCGCATCTGGCGGCCCTCAACACCACCCGGGCACTTGCTTTAGTGCCTGACGTGAACGCTGATAGCGCGGTTAACGTATCCACGGTAGCGAACGAATCTATGGCGTCTGGTGACCGTGGTGTTCAGTTCACAATCGGAAAGAAACTCACGCACAGTTTGCATCCGGTCGCAAATCCGGCTTTTGATCCGAGTGATGGCGCTCTGTTTGTCACGCGCTCCGGCAGTCGGGGCGAACATGTGCCGGTATCGATTTTTCGAATCGATCGAGATGGCGGTCTCGAAGATTTTTCCGGTGAGGTCATCAATCCGACGGCAATCGCGTTTGATCGCGCCGGCCGGATATTTGTTACCAGTCGATTTGACGGCACGGTCTACCGGCTGACTCGCGAAGGCGCGGCGGTCACTTTTGCTGCCGACCTGGGAATCGCGACGGGCCTGGCATTCAATCGCGAAGGCGAGATGTTTGTTGGGGATCGCTCCGGCACCATCTACCGGATCGACGAGATCGGCGGCGCAAAGCCGTGGGCTGAGCATGAGCCGTCCGTTTCGGCATATCACCTGGCGTTCGGACCAGACGACCAACTTTACGTGAGTGGACCAACTGTTTCGAGTTTTGATTCAATCACGCGTTTTGACGAGCAGGGACAGGCAACGGTTTTCTTTCGCGGGCTGGGGCGGCCTCAGGGGTTGGCTTTCGATCGCGACGGAAATCTTTATGTGGCGGCCGCGCTGAGGGGCCGCCGCGGTGTGGTCAGAATACCTGCTGATGCAAAGACAGCCGAACTGGTAGTTGCCGGGATGAACGTGGTCGGACTGGCGTTTGGTCCTGCGGGCGAGATGGTTGTGGCGACTAATGAAGCTGTGTATAGTTTGCCGCTCGGAATTCCGGGACTACTGATTTAAATTGCGACCTCAACGGATGGGAGAAACAATCTGGACAGCGGCATCATAGGACAATTTGTATTACACATGGTGGTGCTGCTTTTTTCTTTGTCGGTGCACGAATCAGCGCACGCCTGGACCTCGAATTACTTTGGTGACGATCTGGCTCGGCTTCAGGGAAGAATATCTCTCAACCCGATGGTCCACATCGATCCGATTGGCACGCTCTTGCTGCCGGCGATCTCTTTCTTTACGCACGCCCCGGTTTTTGGCTGGGCTAAACCAACGCCAGTTAACCCGCTCCGTTGGCGGGACAAGCGAGTCGCTAATTTCTGGGTTTCGATAGCTGGAGTGATCTGCAATTTCATTATCGCGATCGTGGCCGGGATCGTCATTCGAGTTCTTTATTCTTTTGGCGTCATCGTCGTCGGCGGACGCGCGCTGGTTCCGGCAAACACCGACTCGTTGATCGCGATTGGCGCGGTCGAGTTGTTGTGGGGGTTCTTTCAACTGAATGTCATACTTGGCGTGTTTAATTTGATTCCCATCCCGCCGCTTGATGGCAGCAAAGTTCTGCAAAGTATTCTGCCGCCCAGCTTCGAACCCGGTTTCGAGGTTTTGGAAAAGTTTGGATATTTGTTGTTGATTTTCGCCATGCTGACCGGAGTGTTTGGGACGGTGATCGGAATATTTTGGCCAATCTTCATCAGATTGCTCTTCTTAGGTGCGTATTAGGCATGAAACGAATCTTCAGCGGCGCGCAGCCCACCGGAAATGTCCATCTCGGCAATTATTTGGGAGCTTTACGTAACTGGGTCGCACTGCAACATGACTACGAGAGTTTTTTCTGCATTGTTAACCTGCATGCAATCACACTGCCGCAGGATCCAAAAGTGCTGGCTACGAAAACGCGTGAACTGGCGCGCATCTATCTGGCAGTCGGCATCGATCAGAATGTCTCGACTGTCTTTGTGCAATCAGATGTGGCCGCCCACGCCCAACTGACCTGGCTGCTTAATTGCGTGGCGCGCATGTCTGAGCTTGAGCGCATGACCCAGTTCAAGGACAAGGCGCGGAAGCAGGAAGAGAATGTCGGTGTCGGCGTGTTTGACTACCCCGTCCTGATGGCGGCCGATATTCTGCTGTATCAAACTGATCTGGTGCCCGTAGGCGATGATCAGAAACAGCACCTCGAACTCACGCGCGACCTGGCGATTCGCTTTAATCGGGATTACGGGCAGACGTTTGTCGTCCCGGATCCGTTTATCCCCAAAGTGGGCGCGCGCATCATGTCGCTCTCGGATCCGGCGAAGAAAATGTCCAAGTCTGATGAAGACAGCGAAGCCGGCTGCATAATGCTGCTCGATAACGCCGACGCCATCGGGCGGAAATTTAAACGCGCGGTGACGGACTCGGGAACCGAGATCAGATTTGACGAGTCACGGCCGGCGATTAACAACCTATTGACCATCTATCAGCTGCTTACGGGCGAGACGCCGGTGGAAATTGAGGACCATTTCCGGGGCAAAGGCTATGCAGCTTTGAAGCAGCAGCTAGCGGAAGTTTGCATAGAATTCCTCAAGCCAATCCAGGAGCGCGTTCGCGGCATCGATGATGATAAACTCGATCAGATTTTGGAGCAGGGTGCGGAACGTGCAGAGGCGATCGCGCGGCCGACGCTCGACAGAGCCATGAGGAACATCGGAATAATCGGCGCCCGATCCTGACGATCATGGATAACCGAACCGAAGCGCTCGAAAACGAAACTCCTGCCAACGGCAATGAGCCCGCGCCGACCCTCAGTGTCGCCGGCGCCCAGCCTTCGATCAAACCGGATCGCGACAGCGATCAACTAAGAGTCACGTTGGGCGATTTTGAAGGGCCGCTCGACCTCCTCCTCTATCTAATTCGCCAGGAACAGGTGAACATCTACGATATTCCGGTCGCGCGCATCACTGATGAATATCTGCGTTACCTGCAATTGATGAAGGAGCTGGATCTGACGGTGGCCGGAGATTTCCTCGTGATGGCGGCCCAGTTGATCGAGCTGAAGTCGCGCATGTTGCTGCCGCGTGACCCCAAGGCGCCCGCGGAAGAACTTGAGGATCCGCGTAAGGAGCTGGTGGACCGGCTGCTGGAGCACGAAAAGTTCAAGGCCGCCGCACAGATGCTCTGGTCGCGCGCTACGGTTGAGCAGGCCGTCTTTACGCGGGCTGAGATCGAGACGGACAAGAATAATCCCGAAGTCGCAGTAGGGCTTTTTGATTTGTTGCGGGTATTCCAGGAAATCCTCGCGCGCCACAAAGAGGAAGTCCTGATGGAAATTGAGCGCGAGGAAGTCACGATGGCCGAAATGATTGAGCGCTTGCGCAACATGGTCAGATCGGCCGGTGAGTTGAATCTGCTCAAGTTCTTCGAGCGGGCCCAATCGCGGCGCGAGTTGGTGGTCGCTTTCCTGTCGGTGTTGGAGTTGGTACGCCTGAGCGAGATCTCTCTGCGACAGCGTGAGACATTCGGCGAGATCACAGCGCGAGCCGTGACGCCGGCGTAACGATCAGACTGGAGCGCAAGCGTCCTCCCTTGCTCTTTTTGGTTCGCACTTCGCGCTCATTGCAAGCGAGGACGCTTGCGCTCCAGTCAATCGAAGTCTTCGAAAAATCGCGTATTGGATTGCGTTTCAAACAAAAAAGAAGAGCACGAGAGAAATTCATGAGCAAGCAAGCGAAGGCAGCGACGGCGACGGACGATGATATCGAGGTCGTCGACTCGGCCGAATCTGAAATAGAAGGCGCACGCGAAATCGGCGATGCGGAGTTAAGATCGGTAACCGAAGCCCTGATTTTTGTCGCCGATGAGCCGATCACCGCCAAAATGATTGCTGAGGTGGTCAAGGCAGATCGCGAAGCAGTTGAAAAAGTCATCGCCGCGCTCGTCGCCGAATATGACGAGGGCAACGGTGGCTTGCAGTTGCGTGAAATTGCCGGTGGGTGGCAGATCGCTACCAGACCAGAGTTTCACGAACACGTGCGCGCTTATCTGAAATCCAAACCCAGCGCGAAGCTCTCGCTGGCTTCGCTCGAGACGCTCGCCGTGATTGCTTACAAGCAGCCTGTCACGGTGCCTGAAATTCTGGAGATTCGCGGAGTCCAGTCGCCTTCGGCGATTAAGACTCTGCTGGACAAACGTCTGATTGTGGCCAAAGGCCGGAAAGAAACCGTGGGCCGGCCAATGATGTATGGCACGTCGAAAGAGTTCCTGATTCAGTTTGGTTTGAAGGACCTGTCGGAACTACCGAGCATTGAGGACTTTCAGGATCTGGCGGGTGGCGGCGAGTAGTTCAGACCCGGAGCGGTAGCAACCGGGCTTTTGGAGTGCGCTGCCTTGGCAGCGCTTTTGAAAGCGACGACAAGTCGCGCACTCCAATTACTGCTTTCCAGACACGTCGCGTATTTCGTCCTGACACGCTGATGAGCAATGGAACAGCGCCTGCAAAAATTAATATCGTCAGCCGGTATCGCGTCACGACGTCACGCTGAGGACCTGATTAAAGCAGGCAAAGTCACAGTAAATGGCACAACTATTACTGAACTAGGCGCGAAGGCCGATCCAGAGCGCGACCACATCAAAGTCAATGGCCGGCTAATTAATCCGCAACTGAATCGACAGGAGCATACTTACCTACTGCTCTATAAGCCGAAGGGCTACCTGACAAGCATGTCAGATCCGGAAAACCGCCCATTGGTCACCGATCTGATCCCCAAGTCTCTCGGCCGGGTACATCCCGTCGGACGGCTGGATTTCAACACTGAAGGATTGTTGCTATTAACGAATGATGGTGAACTGACAAATATCGTGACGGCGGCAAAGAATAAGATCGCAAAAGTCTACAAAGCGAAAGTTAAAGGCGTGCCCGTGGACAAAGCCATCGAGCGGTTGAGCCGCGGCGTTAGGATTGACGAAACCGAACGGACGGCGCGCGCGGAAGTGCGCCGACTGCGTAACAGTGATACCAACGCCTGGTTCGAAGTGACCCTTTTTGAAGGCCGTAATCAGCAGATCCGGCGGATGTTCGACGCAATCGGCCATTCCGTCATCAAACTTGTTCGTTCACGGATCGGTCCACTGGAGATTGGACCGCTGCGTGCCGGCCAGTGGCGTTATCTGAGTCAGCGTGAAGTGGCGCTGCTTAAGGCTCCCGCAACGAGGGCCAGACCTCAGCGGAAGACACATCGCGTTCCCGGTAAATCGCGCTAACGAAACTTTTTGAACCACGAAACCCACGAAATGAGGCGCATCTGTATTCGTGCGCCTCGTGGTTAAATCTTTCTTCTCCTCGGCAGGACGTTCTCACCCCCCGGGTGCGTGTTCCTCGTCATTGAGATACAATATTTCAGTTCTCATAGGGTCACGACAGGCATCTAAGGCCTGTCGTTTCTTTGTAAAGCTGTGGCGATTGATTCATTTATCCATTAATTCATTGATTCATTGTTTCCATCAGTTCAATGACTCAATGAACCAATGGACAAACGGATCAATGATTTGTTTGTGACACAAAATGGATTTCGAACTTACCGAAGAACAATTGCAGATGAAGATGAGCGTGCGCGAGTTCGCCGAAAGCGAAATTGCGCCACATGTGATGGAGTGGGACGAGTCACAACATTTTCCAATCGAACTGCTACCAAAGCTCGGCCAACTCGGCCTCACCGGCGTCCTCTTTCCGGAGGAGTACGGCGGCGCTGGTTTAGGTTACGTGGAATATGCGACCGCGATTGAAGAGTTGTCGCGGGTAGATGGATCAGTTGGAATTTCAATAGCCGCGCATAATTCGCTTTGCTCTAATCATATCTTTCAATATGGCAACGAGGCGCAGAAACAAAAATTCCTGGCGCCGCTCGCGCGCGGTGAACACCTCGGTGCGTGGGGTTTGACTGAGCCCGGCGCCGGTTCCGACGCTTCTGGCACGCGGACCACTGCGGTCCGTAAAGATGGCGGGTGGGTAATAAACGGTTCAAAAAACTTCATTACCCACGCTATCCATGCCGACACTTGCGTGGCCTTCGCTTCGAACGAACGCGCGAAACATAGCAAGGGTATTACTGCCTTTATTTTCGAAAAGGGGATGAAAGGCTTCTCTCCCTCGAAGAAAGAGAACAAGCTCGGCCTCCGCGCGTCCGAAACTGCGAGTGTGGTGTTCGAAGACTGTTTTGTTCCCGATGAAAATGTTCTGGGTGACCTGGGGATGGGCTTTGTAAACGCGATGGAGATTCTCGACGGCGGCAGAATCTCAATTGCCGCGCTCGCCGTCGGCATTGCCCAGGGGGCCTACGAATCGGCAGTCCGCTATTCTGCTGAGCGCCAGCAATTCGGGAAAGCCATTCGCGAATTCCAGGCGATCCAGTTCAAACTCGCGGATATGGCGATGCAGATCGAGGCCGCCCGCCTGCTGATGTACCGGGCCGCAGCCTTGAAAGACCTGGGGAAGAAAACCACCAAGGAATCATCGATGGCCAAGCTGTTCGCCGGCGAGATGAGTGTCCGCGTTTGCGAAGAAGCGATTCAGATTCACGGCGGGTATGGATATACAAAGGATTATCCGGCTGAAAAATATTGGCGCGACTCGAAGCTTTGCACGATTGGTGAAGGCACTTCCGAGATTCAGCGGATCATCATTGCGCGAGAAATCCTGAAAGCTTCATGAACGATTCGCTCCTGGAACGGGTGATCGCCGGCGACCGCAGGTCTGTCGCGCGCGCGATTTCCATAGTAGAGGATGATGCGGCGTCAGCGACAGAGTTGATGAAGCAAGTCTTTCCGCGCACCGGACGGGCGCTCGTAATCGGCATTACCGGCGCTCCGGGAGCAGGCAAGTCTTCGCTGGTTGATAAGCTGGCTGCTTATTACCGGAAGCACGGTGATCGCGTCGGGATCATTGCGGTTGATCCTTCGAGTCCTTTTTCCGGAGGAGCGATCCTCGGCGATCGCATTCGCATGCAGACGCTCTCGCTGGATAAAGGCGTCTTCATTCGATCGATGGCCACTCGTGGGAATCTCGGCGGCCTCGCGCGAGCTACGGTTGAAGCGGTCGCAATTCTCGACGCCTCCGGCTATGACAAAATCATCGTCGAAACTGTGGGAGTAGGGCAGGACGAGATTGAAATCGCGAAAACGGCCGACGTTTGTGTCGTTGTCCTGGTCCCGGGGATGGGTGATGATGTCCAGACGATGAAAGCCGGCATCATGGAAATCGCCGACGTGCTGGTTGTCAACAAGGCCGATCGCGAAGGAGTCCTGCGAACGGAGAAGGAACTGCAGGCATTACTGGGTCTGGCAACCCGCGAGGATGAATGGCAGCCGCCAATTGTAAAAACGGTCGCGATCGAAAACCGGGGAATAGACGAACTGGCGGCCGCGGTTGAAAAGTCCAAACAGTTTCAAGCTGCCGCGCCTGCATCGGCCGGCCGCAAGCAAGCGATAGCAAAATGGCGCATTATTGAGCTCTTGCGCGACCGGTTGGTTTCAGAGACTTTGAGCCGCAATGGGGCGTCCGAAAAACTTGAAGAACTGGCTGCCGAGGTTGCGATCAAGAAACGCGACCCGTATTCGGCGGCAGAAGAANTGTTACAGATGTCAGTAGTCAGTAGTCAGTAGTCAGTTGTTGTTTTGTCATAGGCAACGGGACACGGCTTCAAAGCACAAGGCACAAATTCGCAACTGACCGCTGACAACTGACAATTTCTATGAAAATCGACCATATCGGCATCGCCACCAACAATATAGAAGAGGTGGCATCCCTTTACTGTGGCGCATTTGGCCTGGCCGTAAGCGAAACCGAAGAGGTCCCGGCGCAAAAAGTACGCGTGGCCATGCTGCCCGTGGGCGAGTCGCGCATTGAATTGCTCGAAGCAACTTCAGACGATTCTCCGATCTCAAAGTTCCTGGCTAAACGTGGTCCGGGCATTCATCATGTTGCGTTGCACGTGGTGAACATCAGGACTGCCCTGGCAGATTTGAAGGCAAAAGGAACTCGTTTGATTGATGAAGCGCCACGCCCGGGCGCAGGCGGTTGCCTTGTGGCCTTTATTCATCCATCATCCACGGGCGGAGTCTTAATTGAATTGGTCGAAAGACCGCTAGAGAATCGTAACGAATTAACGTGATCGTGAAAGGACAGACATTTTGAATTCCACAACGAAAGCCTGGATTGTCGCCGGAGTCGGCATCGTAGTTTCACTGGGTCTTATCGCCTGGCAAGTTAAGGCCAGTCACTCCGCGCCGGTTAATCTGACTGCAGATGACATGACGCAGATTGCCTCTGACCAGGCGCCGCAATCGCGCGCGCGTCTGGCTACGGACGACGCCGCGCGTCGCGATTTCGCCAAGAATGTTCGGGAGCTCTTGTCGGTAGCTGAAGAAGCTCGCGCGAAAGGCATCGGCTATCGACCTGATGTCAAGCGCCAGTTGGAAATTGTTCGCGCCATCGTGATTGCGCAGAGCTATGCACAATCTCAGGCCGGTGCCCAGGCGCCAACGCAGCCGACCGACGCTGAGATCGATGCCTTTTTCAAAGAACCGGGCCAGGAGGAGCGGTTTCAACAATTCGTCAAAGACGCGCAGGCGCAGAATCCGATGATGGCCGGACAGGCAATACCTGATGAACAGCTGAAAGAGATTCGTCATCAATTGGGGCAGGTGCTGCTCGGCGAACGGCGCGGTGTACAAGCCGGCATTGACAAGAAGCGGAATGTGGAACTGGAAATTATGCTTGAGCAGGCGCGGATCCTTGCGTCCACCTATGCGAAAGAGACACTGATTCCAGGCACTAAGGCCACCGACGCTGAGGTGGCCGACTATATTTCCAAACACCCTGAACTGGATGACAAGCAAACTCGCGCAAAGGCTGAGGAGGTCCTGAAACGCGCGAAGGCCGGCGAAGATTTCGCGGCTCTGGCGAAAGAGTTCTCAACCGACCCCGGCAGCAAAGATAAAGGTGGCGACCTCGGGTGGTTCGGTCATGGGCAGATGGTTCCCGAGTTTGAAAAAGCTGCGTTTGCGTTGCAGCCGGGACAAATCAGCGATCTGGTCGAGAGCCAGTTCGGTTTTCATATCATCAAAGTTGAAGAGCGAAAGACTGAGACCAAGGACGGCAAGCCTGAGGAACAGGTGCATGCGCGCCACATCTTGATTGCTGCGGGGGGAGCCCAGAATCCCTTTGGGCCGCCCAAGTCCCCTAAGGACCAGGCACGCGAAGCGGTCGAGCAGGAAAAAGAGAAGAACCTGATTGACGACATCGTGAAGCGGCAAAGTAACCACATTACCGTCGCCGAGAATTTTTCTGTGCCGCAACCCAATCCGCAGGAAATGCAGCAGGGATTACCGCCGGGCATGACGCCTGATGAAGCGCCGCCGGCGAGCGCCCCCACACCTGCGGCTAAAGGTAAAGCGACACCTGCGAAAGGGAAGAAATAGGCATCGANACTTGCTTCTCCCCCCTGGNAGAAGGGTCNCTGGGANGAGGGCTTAGCCGATGAGGTCAGTNCCGGGAGCGGTAGCGACCGGGTGATCAGGAATGCAAGACCCGGTCGCTACCGCTTCCGGTACTGACTTCATGACAACCCCAAGGGGAGTGGGCTAAGAACGGTCTCCAAAGTTTATTGAGGTGGTCATGAAGACCCATGCAGTTCGGCGACTATCGAGTTGAAATCATTCCCGACTGTGAATTCCGGCTCGATGGTGGCGCGATGTTTGGNGTGGTCCCGCGCAATCTCTGGGCAAAGTTTTCGCCGCCCGACGATCAGAATCGGATTCGGATGAACATGAACTGCCTTTTTGTTGAGGGCAGTGGCGAACGAATTCTGATTGATACCGGCATCGGCGAGAAGTGGAGCGACAAACATCGCGCGATGTATGGCATTAATCGGGCCCGCTCTTTCAACGATTCGTTGACCGCAATTGCCGGGGTGACGGCGGCCGATATCACCATGGTAATCAATACCCATCTTCATTTCGATCATGCGGGTGGTAATTCGACGTACGACGGATCCGGCCGCGCGATTCCGGCGTTTCGAAATGCGCGCTATCTTGTTTCTCAGGGTGAGTACGAGCATGCGGAATCGCCGAACGATCGCGATCGCGCCAGCTATTTCCCTGATAATTGGCGGCCAATGAAGGAATCGGGACAGCTGGAATTACAGGCCAGCACCTACGAAATCGTGCCGGGACTGACGATGGAGACGTACGCCGGTCACAATCGCTCGATGCAGTGTCCGCGGCTCACGCACAATGGCGAAACATTTTTTGGTTTCGCTGATCTCATTCCGACGCGCGCGCATGTGCCGTATGCCTGGGTCATGGGATACGATCTGTATCCGGTGGAAACCGTTGCTGCGAAAAAGAAATTGTTGCCGCAAGCGGCCCGCGAAAACTGGACCTGTTTGTTCTATCACGATCCAGAGCAGGCTTTGGGAAAGATCGTGGAAGAGAATGGCAAGTTAAGCGCAAAGTCATTGACTCATTGACTCATTGACTCAATGAATCAATGCGACAATGAACCAATCTACAATATGACAGCAGCAAAAATCGGAATCATTGGGGGCAGCGGACTTTACCAGATGTCTGAATTGACCGACGTTGAAGAGATCGCTGTCAAGACTCCGTTCGGGGATCCGTCGGACCAATTCATCATCGGCACGCTTGAAGGCGAACGCGTCGCTTTCCTGCCGCGGCATGGTCGTGGACATCGTTTTACTCCGAGCGAGCTTCCATTTCGCGCGAACATTTATGGAATGAAGTTACTCGGCGTCGAACGCATTCTCTCAGCCTCGGCCGTGGGGTCTCTGCAGGAGCAATACGCGCCGACGGACATGGTCATTCCCGATCAGTTCTTTGACCGAACGCGAGCGCGGGCGCATGAGTCCACGTTTTTCGGCGGCGGCATCGTGGCGCATGTCGCGTTCGCCCATCCGGTTTGCCGGCATCTTGGCGACGTGCTGGAGGCTTCATGCAAAGCAGTCGGCGTCAAAGCACATCGCGGTGGAACCTATTTATGCATGGAGGGTCCGGCGTTTTCCACGGTCGCCGAATCAAACGTGTACCGGTCGTGGGGCATGGATATAATCGGCATGACAAACCTGCAGGAGGCCAAGCTGGCGCGCGAAGCGGAGATTTGTTATGCGACCCTGGCCCTGGTGACCGATTACGATTGCTGGCATCCGGCGCATGATGCCGTGACGGTCGAGACTGTCATCGAGTATCTGAACAAGAATGTGCGTAACGCGCAGTTAATCATGAAAGGCGCGGTTAAGACTCTTGCTGGTGCGTCACGAGAGTGCAAGTGCAGTTCGGCGCTAAAGAACGCCATTTTTACCGCGGCGGACCATTGGCCGGAAGCAACCGCGCGCCAGCTGGGCGCCATCATTGGCAAGTACCGGAACTAGGAGATTGGGTGTACGCTCTGGGAGTGAGGTGAAGTAATGAAAAGGCGATTTACCTGGTTGACGATGATGGCCATCGCGATGCTGCTGGCCACCGGAATGGCCCGGGCGCAGGGTGCAAAACAGGGACCGGATGTGCAGCGCGATCCGGATGTCGAAAAGGAATCGTTGCATAATCTCGACGTCGCCCGGCAATATTTCAAATTAAAGAAGGCTTATAAAGCTTCGCTGGATCGTTGCGAGGAAATAATCGCGGGCAATCCAGGCTTCTCGAAGATCGATGAAGTATTGTACATCGCAGGCGAAAGCAATCTGCGGCTGGCTGACGAGAAGGGCAAGCAGAAAGTAAAGACGGAGCCTGATAAACTGCGGGAAGCGGCGCGCGATTACCTTTCGCAATTGGTTAATGATTACCCGCAAAGCAAGTTTCGGAGTCAGGCGCTGGACGATCTGAAGGGTTTGGGCGGGCCAAAGCCAAAAGTCGCTGCGCCGTAATAGCAAAGCGCCAAGAGCCGGGCGTCATAATTGCAAGACTCACAAAGCACAACGAACAAAGACCAAATCTCTAAGCACTAATCAGTAACAAGCTCTCGATTTCAAATTCCAGATTCCAGATTCCAGATTGCAGACTCCAGACTCCAGATTTCAAACTTATGTCTCTACTTGTGGTCGGTTCGGTGGCGTTTGATGCGGTTGAAACGCCATTCGGAAAACGCGAAAAAATGTTGGGCGGCTCCGCGTCGCACTTCTCGATCTCAGCCAGTTTTTTTACTGATGTTTCCGTCGTAGCCGTTGTCGGTGGAGATTTCGGACCCGAAGAGCGCGCAGTCTTTGCGCAGCATGACATCGACACCACTGACCTTGAGGTAATTCCGGAGGGCAAAACCTTTCGCTGGTTTGGCCGTTATGAGTATGACCTCAATGTGGCGCACACACTCGACACGCACCTCAATGTATTTGCCGGTTTCCAGCCGAAACTTTCCGAAAACTCGAAACACTCACGGTTGGTTTTTCTTGGGAACATTCAACCTGACTTGCAGCGCGGAGTACGCGAGCAGGTGCCAGAGGCCGAACTGGTAGCGCTCGATACCATGAATCTGTGGATTGACACCACGCGAGAATCTTTGCAGAAAACAATCGAGGTTGTTGACCTTCTGATCGTCAACGATGCTGAGGCGCGACAGATCGCTGAGGAACCGAATTTGATTAAAGCGGCGCGCAAGATTCTTTCGTGGGGACCGAAGACTCTGATCGTCAAACGCGGTGAATATGGCGCGGCCATGTTCACTCAAGATGCTTATTTTGCCATTCCGGCTTATCCGCTCGAGTCGGTGTTTGATCCGACCGGAGCAGGGGACACCTTCGCGGGCGGCTTGATGGGTTATCTGGCCAGTCAGGAGACTCTGGACGAGGGAGCCTTGCGACGCGCGATGATTTTCGGTTCAGTTATGGCGTCATTCAACGTTGAAGAATTTGGCACCGAACGCGTGCGCCGGCTGACTCATGATGAAATCAATGAGCGATTCCGCGACTTCAAGCGCTTTACCAACTTTGAAGAGATTCCATTCGAAAGAGCCGTGCGTGCCGCGCTTTAGTCCTTGCGCCACCGCCCTTTCGGGTTCTACAGTGCTTTGGGTAGAATTAGACACAAAGTACCAACCACCGAAAGGCAAATATGTTTTGTCCTGTTTGCGAATCTGAATACAAGGCCGGTATCACACGTTGTCCCGATGATGACGTTGAACTGGTGGATCGTTTGAATTCCGACACCTCGGTCCGCGACAACAGCAATGCCCGTTTTGTTGTCCTGCACAACCTCTCCTCGCCGGCTGAAGGCGAAATGGTTAGCGACATCCTGGTCCAGAACGGAGTGCGTGCGGTGGTGCAATCCGGCGCGAATGACGCGTTCTCGCCCGTCTTTTCGGCGACTTCACCGGGCGTCGCCATCCTCGTGGATGAGCGCGATCTCGATCGTGCGCGCGAGCTGTACGCTTCTTTCTTTGGCGACGACACTTCGCCTTTAACCGGTCCGGCAGGCGGAGGAGACGACGAAGAGGAAGCCGAATAGAGCGATCTCAGTCGTGCGTCGCACAGCCGCTCGTTGGCGGCGGTAGCCCGGTTCCAGTTTGATGTCATCTGAATCAGAGCCGATCGTGGTCCTGATGACAGCCGCTTCTGCGGCAGAGGCGAATTGCATCGCGGACATGTTGGTGCAGCGCCGTCTGGCCGCGTGTGTGCAGATACTCCCTGAGATCCAATCAATCTATCGCTGGAAAGACGAAGTGCAACGCGAGCGGGAAGTATTGCTGGTTGCGAAGAGCACCAGGGCAAACTTTAGCGCCCTGAAACGGGAGGTCTCTGCCATTCACAGTTATGAAATGCCGGAGATTATCGCCTTGCCGATCGTTGCCGGGTCCGCGGGCTATCTCGAATGGCTGGTGAGCTCTTCCTCAGGTTTGTAGGCCTTCACGATTTCGATAACCTCTGCCGTCGAATCAGTTACGTGGAGACGGCGGAAATCGTCTGCGACAATCTTGCCCTCGGCCAGCATCGGCCCGCGCAGCCAATCCAGCATCGCTTCCCAGTACGTTGAACCAAACAGCACCACCGGAAAGTTGTGTATCTTGTGGGTTTGAATCAGTGTGAGCGCTTCGAATAGTTCATCGAGCGTACCAAATCCTCCCGGGAAGATAATGAACGCATCGCTGTACTTAACGAACATCATCTTGCGCACAAAGAAATAATTGAATTTGAGCGAGAGGGTGAGGTAGGTGTTTGAGTGCTGTTCATGAGGCAGTTCAATGTTGCAACCAACTGAAGTCCCGCCCGCTTCGAACGCGCCGCGATTTGCCGCTTCCATTATGCCGGGACCGCCGCCGGTGATAACCGCATAGCCGGCGTGCGCGAGCAGGGCTCCGGTCTCCTGCGCCGCTTTGTATTCAGGGTGATCGGCATGCGTGCGGGCGGATCCGAATACAGCCACGCCGTTGGTGATGTGCGCGAGATCTTCAAAGCCCTGCACGAACTCGCCCATGATGCGAAAGACCCGCCACGTATCGGTGTGCAGGAAATCGTCCGGGTGGGGACTTCGCAGCAGTCGCTCGTCCTGCGTGGCGCCGCGGGGCTTTTTATCATGATTGTCCAGATTCATCGTCTATATCCCCATGACGTTATAGCCGCAGTCAACAAAGATCGTTTCGCCGGTAATTCCCGAAGACAGCGAGCTGCAGAGAAACATTGCGGTATTGCCCACCTCGCGCGGCTCGACGTTTCGTTTTAGTGGCGCCCGCTCTGCATGGACCTTCATCATCGTGCTCAAACCAGAGACCCCACGGGCCGCCAGCGTCTGAATTGGACCGGCGCTAATAGCGTTGACCCGAATATTCCTGGGGCCCAGATCCGCCGCGAGGTAGCGAACACTCGATTCGAGAGCGGCCTTGGCCACGCCCATCACGTTATAACCCTGATAGACTTTGTCAGCGCCATGGAACGTCATCGTCACAATGCTGCCGCCATCGGTCATCAACGGCGCCGCCGCGCGCGCCAGCTGCGTCAGTGAATAGGCGCTGACTTCGAGCGCGGAGAGAAAGCCGTCGCGCTCGACCTTCATATATTCGCCCTCCAGCGCTTCACGAGGTGCGAAAGCGATGCTGTGAACCAGAAAATCCAGACGGCCGAATTCGGCACCGAGGCGGTTGAAAACCTCATTAACGTCAGCCTGATTGGTGACATCGCATGACAGCAGCGGGGAGCCGGGCATCTCTTCAGCCGTCAGACGCTCGACATTTTCTTTCAGCCGCTCGCCCTGATAGGCAAAAGCCAGACGCGCGCCTGCCTGATGCAGCGCCTGCGCCGTGGCCCAGGCGATCGATCGTTTGTTGGCCACCCCGAAAATAATTCCTTGTTTGTTCTGCAGCATATGTCGGTCTATTGGTTTCGGTCCTTGATCTGGTCTTTCAATTCATTGGTCCGGTTGCGAGTCATGTCAGCGAGGCAGAAGCCGAGCACCATCGGACGCATCGTGCCACCCTTGAATTGGTCCGCGACAAAATCACAATTCGCATCGCGGTACTTGATCCAGGTCGTTTCCACGTCTTTAAGTTGAGTCTTTTCGTCAACGTCCAGCATGGCGACCAGCTTTTGATAAACCTGGTTCAGGTCGGCATCGGCCTTCTTATATTCACGGCCGGCGCAAATATTCATCTCGGCCTGACTTTGAGCGTCCGGGCAGGGTTCAGGTTTCTTTTGCGGCTCGCCGGCCGAATAAGCTCCGGCAGCAACAAACAGGAGCAAACTCGCTAAAACGACCTTCATAATGATCTCCTCCGCGCTGCTAATGCGCGCAAGTATCGGTAAGTCCGGTCTAAAGAGCAAGGGCAGAACCGCCTCGGTAGCGGGCGGCCTTGTGTGATTGTCAGGATGGTTTTGATAAGTCTGGCCCGCCCGCTACGGCCGGCGGTTTCGGACTCTTAATGCTTGAAATGCCTTATACCGGTAAACACCATGGCCATCTCGTGCTCATCGGCGGCGGCGATTACTTCAGCGTCGCGGACTGAGCCGCCTGGCTGAATGACCGCGACAATGCCGCGTCCGGCAGCCTCGTCGATGCCGTCACGAAAAGGGAAGTAAGCATCTGAAGCCATGACGGCTCCTTTGAGCGGCAACTGGGCGCGCATAGCAGCAATCTTGACCGAATCGACGCGCGACATCTGGCCGGCGCCCACGCCGACGGTCTGCTGGTCGCGCGCATAGACGATAGCGTTACTCTTGGTATGCTTGCAGACAGTCCATGCGAACACGAGATCGTCGATCTGCTTTTCAGTTGGGGCGCGTTTCGTAGCGACCTTTAACGCTGATCGCTGCAAGCGATGAGTGTCGCGCGTTTGCACCAGCATGCCGCCGGAGATTTGTCTGTATTCGATTGTTTGCTTATGCTGGTCGGCCGAACAGCGAAGCACTCGCAAATTCCTCTTTTGCCGCAGGATCCCGAGCGCTTCCGGGTCGTAATCCGGCGCGATTATTACCTCGGTGAAGATCTCCGTCACGGCCCGCGCCGCCGCCTCGTCTACCGGACAATTGAACGCCACAATGCCTCCGAATGCGGAAACGGGATCGGTCGCGAGCGCTTTGCGATAAGCATTTACAGCGGCCGGATCGAGAGCGACTCCCGCCGGGTTCGTGTGTTTGATAATTGCGCAGGCGGTTTCCTCAAAATCAAATACCAGCTGCCAGGCTGCATCCGCATCGACATAGTTATTGAACGACATCTCCTTACCGGAAAGCACTTCGGCATTGGTGATGCCGCCGGTCAAAGACAGTTTGTATAGGCCGGCAACCTGATGCGGGTTCTCGCCNTATCGCAGGTCGGCGACTCTTGAAATCGACCACTGGGCGCTGGTCGGGAGATGGCCGTGCCACGCCTCGGGTGAGAACTGTTCTGAATCGATGTCTGTTGGCGGCGGAGGAATATGGACACCTTCCGAATCGATGGACCAGGCGCCCGTCCTATTCCCAATTCCGGCCAGGCGGTCTTTTCGATTGTCGTCATTAAATGCGCCCGCTAAATATGCTGAAATGGTGGAATCGTACAGCGCCGTGCGACTGAATGCGGTCCGGGCCAGCGACTTCCGGGTTCGCAGCGAAAGGGCGCCAGCATGGGCCCGCATTTCGTTGATAACATCTGCGTATGCCTCATGACGAACTATGACCGCGACATCCTGAGCGTTCTTGGCCGCTGATCGAATCATCGCGGGTCCGCCGATGTCAATCTGCTCGATGATTTCAGCTTCGTCCACGTCGGATCGCTTTATGGTTTGCTCAAACGGATAAAGATTCACCACCACCATGTCGATCGGCTCGATTGCGTGCTCGCGCATTGCGGCGAGATGTTCTGCGTTATCACGTAATCCGAGCAGCGCGCCGTGAATCTTCGGATGCAAAGTCTTCACCCGGCCGTCCATCATTTCGGGAGAGCCGGTCACGTCTGAGACATCGATCACGTCGATGCCGGCATCTCGCAGCGCTTTTGCTGTGCCGCCGGTGCTGATGATTTCGACGCCGAAGGTTTTCAGTTCACGCGCGAATTCAACAATGCCCGTCTTGTCGGACACGCTGACCAGCGCGCGGCGGATTGGCCGCAGTCCCGCATTGTTATTTTGAGTCATGAAATTAGTTTCGTAACCAGCCCGCCTAGATTACCAACAATGCCACGAAGGCAGAAGCGCGGATGCAAGTTTGTTCCAGGTTCGTGTGATTTCGTGGATCGTTTTTGCACCTCCACAAAACTCGATCCGCGAAATCACACGAACCCACACGAAATCGGTTCGAGATTCATGGATTAGACAGATCTTGTGCGGCTGCGACGAACTAAAACAGGAAGCGTCCGAAGAACAGGATACTTAGGATGATGAGGATGGTAATGACGATGATTTTGACGAGACTCATAATCGCCATCTCAAAGGACCAATTTGATCGATGTGATTCTAAAATCGCTGCGCCGCGAGTGTCAATTACCTTATTGTAAACTTTTTGTTAATTCATTTCCGTGGATGTAAATCCATGGAAATGGACAATTTACTGCTGCTAATCTATTCGCTTGAGCGGGATGTCACGCCCATCGGCATGCAGAATCAGACGTGTTACGCGTCCGTTTTGGTCACGTTCAAACGAATATTCGTCTTCGTTCAACGTGGAGATGAACCTGGTATCACTCTCACCCACCAGCCCCTGTTTCGGCTCGTCATTTTCCTGAACGGAAAGATGATCGCCCTCACGTCTGATGGTCAGGACCAGCTGGGGCGCATCACCGTAACGGCCGACATACTTATCCAGCAGTTTGGCATCGACTACTACAATGTGTCGCTGCTTCAAAGGTGCGCGCGCCGGCAATTGGTTGTAAGGCGTATAGCCCTCCCACTCAATGGGCGTGAAGGTGTCCTTGAGCAAAGTTTCGAGCAGTTCTTTGAAAATGCCTTCACCGTTCGAGCTGTTCGTCATGATTACGATTCCGCTGCCCATTTGCGGAAAACAGACGGTGTAGTTGCGCCAGCCTTCATCATGACCTTCTTTGAAAAATGCCGGGCCATATGGCGATGAGTACAAACCCCAGCCCAGTCCATAGCTGAGATGTATGGCTTTGTCATTCTCAGTGGTGGCACCTTCGAAAGTCGGAAACTGATGTTTTGAAAAGATCTGAATCTGGGGCGTCAGCATCTGAGTCGCAGTTTTTGCGCTCAGGCCGCGGTGGTCCATCACTGCCAACATAAAACGAGCAAAGTCTCTTGGCGTGGTGAGCATCGAGCCGGCGGCATCCGGCGTTTTTCTCTGTTGCGCGCCCAGCGATCGCCCATACTCGTCGTAGCCATTTGCATAATCGCTCAGGAATGCATCCTGCCACACCATGCTCGTGCGGAACATGCCCGAAAATTCAAAAACACGACGCTGCATCAAATCGGTAAGAGATCTTCCGGTGATAGTCTCCACCACAAATTGCAACAGCTCGATACCTTCACCGGAGTAGGCATATCTTGAGCCCGGTTCGAAATGAATCTTCAACTTGCGATCGCCTTCAAACGCCCGCAGGTTTGCAAAGCCGCTGGTATGGCTGAGCAACATTCTCGCGGTGATTGTTTTGTAGCGTGCATCGTTTGCCAGATCTGAATAGTTGGGGTACTCAGGCAGGGCCTTCGGCAGGTATTGATATACCGGCTTGTCCAGGTCGATCACTTCCTCATCGACCAGTTGCATCACCAAATCAGCGAAAGCCACTTTTGTAAACGAAGCCGCCGTCATAACCGAGTCCAGGGTCAACGGCAGGTTCTTTTCCTTGTCCCGCACTCCGTAGGCTTTCTGGTAAGCGACCCCTTTGTCGTTTAGGATCGTGATGGCTACGCCCGTCACTTCAGCGGCGCGCATCAACCTGGTCACAGTGGCGTCAACCTCGGCCGCGTCAATCGTACTGCCGTCGAGTCGTTTAATTCGTGACTGCGCGGCAATACTGGTTGCCGCGACGAAGGTTGAAACAATGACGACAATTAATAGTTTGGTCCTCAAGGTGCTAACGCCGAGTAGTGTTCAGTTTGGCTNTGCCTCAAAAGTCTGTGCATTGAAAGATTGAGTGTCATTCGGCTCAAGGTACCTAACGCCAATCATCTATCAGGTAAACGCCTGGTCGATTATACCCTGCCTCATTTGCCCTGCTCATCACCACTCCCTGGATATCGGTGCGAAACCCGCGCGCGAGCATCTGCCGGTAGGCTTCGTGACGAGCAGTGTTCACGCCCACAAACAAACGCGAGAGATTCTGATTTGCAGCCATCTGTTCGCATCCATCCAGCAGACGCCTGAAATCCGCTTCTCCGCTATCTCCAGATCGGACCGCGCCAAACTTGACGTAGCATGTTCCGCTGCCGGCTTCGGTCCCGGGGCCGCAATGACACACCGCGATCCCCTTCAACTGATCACTTTTCCAGAGCAGAACAGTGTCGCCGAGATTCTGTTTCGCGACGGATTCGATTTCACTAGTCAGATCGAGCCCCTCATAAATCGAATCCGTCAATTGACGACACGCGTTAATGATGTTTTCGCGTGCACCTGCCGGCGCCTGAGAAAATGTCGACCACTCTGCACCGCCGGTTTTCTTTTCGACGGGTTTTGACATGAGTGCGGTCAGGAATCTTGGCCAGAACCCGAACTTTTGATAAAGCCCGACGTGCTTCTGGCTGTGCGCGAAAGTGAAAAGGCCGGCATGCGTTGTGTGCCACTGATTGAACAGATCGACCACCGGTTCCATCAAACGTTTTCCGACGCCGCGATCCCAAAACTCAGGATGAATTGTCAGTGGTCCAAAGAAACCGACGGTTCCCCAGCGGCTAGCGAAATTCGAACCGACCAG
>AP72_2010_repI_A01DRAFT_1000012_pt1 | contig 22692 bp, 18 predicted proteins | sample AmaPasreplicIA01_FD_9191 | JGI IMG/M metagenome (IMG submission 9191) | reverse complement strand
AAGCCGTAGGTCCGATTGGCTCGCTCAGGTTCGCGCGCGTCAGGTTCTCCCGGATCCCTTCGAACGAACCAAAGAAAAACGCCTTATCTCTGCGAATGGGGCCGCCGACTGTGCCGCCAAATTGTTCGCGGTGAAAATCAGTAAGTGGCTTCCCGTCTGAAGTATTGGAAGTGAGAGCCTCAAGCCGTTGGAAGTAAAACAGGCTGCCATGAAGATCGTTGGTGCCTGACTTGGGAATGACATTGATCGTGCCTCCGGCGGTGCGGCCGAATTCGGCCGTGGCTCCGGTGGCCACGACCTGAAATTCTTTCACCGCGTCCAGCGGAATATCAATCGCGGCCCGTTGGCCGCCGAGTTGCTCGCCGAAAAACCCGTTGTTGTAATCGCCGCCGTCCATACTCACATTGTTGAAGATTCCCCGCTGGCCGGCGAAATTGATCTCGTCTCCGTCAGGACCCTGCACGATGCTCACACCTGGGGTTAAGGTAAGCAGATCTTCAAACTTGCGACCCAGGATGGGAGTTTGGTTAACGGTGGTCTGGTTCAGGGTAATGCTGCTCTCGGTCTTAACGGTGTCCACGATCGGTGTAGCGGTGATGGTCACCGTCTCCTGGACTTGTGAAATTTTCATTGCCACCGGCAGACTCAGCGCCTGGCCCACGGTGAGATCAAGTCTCTCAGCTACAGCCGTTGCAAAGCCCTGTTTCGACACCGTCACCGAATAGGGACCTGGAGGCAACGCCAGCGCAACGAAACGCCCACCTTCATCGGTAGTGATCGTGCGTGAAAGGTTCGTATCGAGATTCTTGATCACCACATTGGCGCCGGGAACAATCGCGCCATTAGCATCTGTTACTGCGCCTTGAATTGTTCCCGTGGTGATTTGAGTCTGAGAAAAACCGACAAATGTCATGGTCAAAACGAAGGCCAGGGCGAGGCCAAGTTTCGCCAACCCGCGGTCGGCGCTTCCGAATTTCGGTGTTTGCATTTGTTTTCCTCTTTTCTGGGTCAAAGTGAGGTGAGTCGGAGCAGCTGAATGGTGACTGTGAAATGTGACGGAGATCGGTAGGCGAAGTTGCCCCGGGTGCGACCGCTTGAGTGGACGAATGCGAAAGTCGGGGGTCCTAGCATTGCGCGTTGCCACCGAAAACCGAGACAGGCTCATCCAAACTTCGGCGGCGAGCTTATTAAATCGAAGTTACAAGTGTCAAATATTATTTTTTCCCGTGAAGTTGGCTGACCAGCAAGCGAACCAGATACGGGATTACGGCGTGATGAGGTCTTTCACAAAATTTTCTGGCTCGGCGAAGGCTTCCTGCAATCCGGCTAGATATCTTCCCACGTGCAATCCATCCATCAGTGCATGGTGAACCTCGACGGAGATCGGCATCCTCTGCCGGCCGTTCTCGCTGGTAATCTTCCCGAAGACAATCCTGGGAATTGATTCGCCGCGGCCTGGCGTGCGTGCGTGCGCAAAACTGGTGAACGATATCCAGGGCAGCGTGGTGTGATAAATGACATCATCACGCATCGTTGGTTTCAACTTTCCATCTCCATTACGCAGTTCGTCGATTGCTTTGCCCATACCCCGCGTGAAGCTATCGAAATCCTTGCGGTAATCAAAATACGCGTACGCAAAGGCTTCGTTTGGCAACAGCACGGTGGTCCCGCCATGTACCACGTCGTAGACTCGGACCTTTCCGCTTTGGAGTCGATAACGGAATGGCTCAACTTCATTTGCCATGCGGAGCGCAAAATAATGCAGCGCCAGCGAAATCTTCATTCCGGGTTGTTGACTGACGAACTCTTTGAGCCTGGTTACGTCGACGGTGGTGCAGACGTTAAAGTAAGGATTCGCATAGCCGATGAAGAACTCGAACAGTTCTCGCCGCGACCAGCTTTCCAGATCGAGATAGTGACTCATGCAGCAGAACCTAACTTCTGCGGGGCTCGCAGATTCCAAAGGCAATTCAGCTTACTCGCCCAATGGCTGAGATAGTAACATTGAATTAATTGCTAATTCATAATTGCGATGCTGCGGACTGTCAACGGATGCGGTTGAGGACCCGGTTAGAAATTTGACATGCTAGTGTTTGTGTTCGCTCTCCGTTGGCAGCCCAGCCTCAATCCAATCAGACTTGCCTTCCGCATAGTCGCGCACATCGGTGTAGCCCATCACTGCCAGTTCACGGGCAGCTTCTTCTGAAGCATGTCAAGCAGGAGATGCGCAGTAAACAACAATGCTCGCATTCTTATCAGGCAAGAGTTTTGGCGCGAGTGCCCCAATCTGATCCGGAGGTATATTGATCGCTCCGGGAAGATGGGCATGATGATAAGCTGCCGCCGGCAGTGTCTCGACTAGCAGAAAATCGTCATTGCGATCAATCTTCTGTCTCAATTCATCTCTGGAAATTGTCTTTGCCATATTATCCTCCGATCGTCGCGGCTGGCTTGCCGTTGATCAGGTCACCTGTCTCAGGGGTTATGCATTAAGAGTCTGACTGTGATGCCTCAAGCGACAAACACTACGGCGCGAGAAATCCGGAATCAATTCTAAGTCACGAATTTCCCGAAAGAAAATATAGAGAGCCCCTGTCTTGGTCCGTGACTTGAGCCTTTAAGTTTCGGCTTGTCAGCCGGGCAGACTGTTCTTGATCTGGCCACGACAAGAACGACTTCCAAAGGATCGCTCTTCCTACGGGATCACTCGATTCTGATCGCGAATGACAGACTAGAACCCGAGTGACTTCTTCAAACGATGACAGAAGACAATCCACGCATTCGAAAGTAGAATGGTGGAATACCCCCCCCGACTGAAATAATCTTAATAAAATTCTTGTTCACCTCGGATCGGTGCAAAAGACGATCTGAGCGTCACGATGGACAAGTACCTGAGCACGCGCAAATAAAATTCACGGCAGCGAATTCCTACGGTGCCGACCTACTGTCGGCATAGGCTCACGCTTCTCGGACAGACCAATTTGCCACGATTTTGCCACGGTGTGCTTCCAAGCGTGTCAAGTCCTTCTGTGGTTCCATCATAAAGATCGGTTGCCGTCCGTACCTGTTACTTTTGCGAGTTCAAAATGGGGTCCGTCTGTGGCAACTAATTCGCTTGCAAACAGATTATGGCTCCCTAATAGGTGGCGCTAGTGCAGGTACCTATCCTCGTTCGTTTCGCCAACATACTGGCGATATGTTTGTTCGTCCCGCCGAATGAGAGATGGCCGTCACCTCGAAGGGCCTGCCCTGTACTTTTTGTGGCACCGCGAACTTAAGAGGTTTGCGTGAAGAAAACGACCACCTTGAATCCGAAGATCACTGGCGGGAGCACTGAACCTCGTCACTTCGAGAGTAAACTAACGTCGCCATTACGAATTGATGCGCGAGGCGGCGCGCGCGGGACGTGTGGAGGTGGCCTCAATTGAGTGAACCCTACCAGCGGAACGATAGCTTTATGAATATTACGTGTCGCATAAACCTTTAGGAGAGATCCCTTGTTTGGGCTGTTCCGCAAACGTCGGACGTTCGATGACCAGAAACAAGAACAGTTTGTCGCCGCGATATCAATAATCCTGCAGGTTCAACTAACGACGGTGGCTAACCACGGCGTCGAGGATGACCTTGGGAACATAAATCCCAAAGCTCTCGGGTATATTTACGGCTTTATAGACGGAGCGCTGCGCACCATCGGCCAGGATATGTCCAACGAATCAATTGGTATCCCGATAACATTTCATGTCCTGAAGCGTGTGTTTCCGGGGCGGGAGGAAAACTATCTGGCATACGTCATCGAACGTGTGTGGCATGATCGGAACGTTACCATGGCGGCGATGACGGGTGGTCAACAATACCTGGATTTCAACAATGGGAAACTGGCGGCGCCAATGGGACTTGCCCGTTACATTCTCAATCCCGATTAGGTTTGTCGTCTAACACATCGTTTGGACGTGAGCGGCCGGAGCTTGTTTCGCAGCAAGCGTGATCGGATAAAGTTGATCGGTAGCGCGCCGCCCGTTCAACTCCGCCGTTCCAATCAACTGGAGAAAACTTATGAGTACGACCGAAGAGAGAAAAGCAAATCAAACGAATCCCCGAATCAAGTGGATCGCGATCTTTGCAGCGATAGTCCTGGTAGCGTTTCTGGTTGGATTGGTACCAATGGGCCTGAGGGCGTGGGGTCGAGGCAATGAACGTGATGCCGCTCAAAAGGAGTTGCGCCTCTGTAAACTACAGTTGCGCCTGGCTTCAGCAACCATCAGCGCTCGACGGGGTGATTATGAACCCGCGAGACAAGCGACAAGTGATTTCTTCTCAGCTCTACATCTTCAGTTGGAGACAGCGAACCGCGAATCAGATCTGACGTCGCCACAACGTGACGCGCTCAGGCCCCTCATGAATAATCGAGACGATCTGATTACCTTGTTGGCGCGCAGCGATCCTGCGTCCGCTGATCGGCTGTCAGATCTTTACCTGTCATATCAAAAGGCGATGGGCGGACAGTAGTAGATAAGCCTTGCTTAACGGCCTTAGTCTTCGAATCGGCGAATTCCTTCCGCCCGCGTGACACGCTAGCCTCAGTTAATAAAGCACTCAAAATGTGACCGGTAGGGGTCAAATTGATTCGTCAAATTGGCCGCTACCTGAGGTTGTTCATCTCCGCGACGCATTCTATGTAATGTGGAACAGCGATAGATCTGCGCGCTTTTCATCGACGCGAGCCCCTTCCAATGGCCATTCCAATGGTAAGGCACGCTGCGTGCTCGCCGGGTCACCCAGGAAACGGCTGTGCTCGCATCTTAAATGTGAGTTTAGTCCGAAGTCGCCCATTCCGGAAACAAATGCATATTGCGAAAATCCTCAGTGAATGTGCCAGCTACGCTGCTGCCAGTCGGCTCAGGGGAATCGCTGCTGATCAGTCGTCGACAAGCAGCAACCTGGCCTCGACCGTTACCGAGATTCATGGATATGAGCTCGCTCCATTCTCAGTGCCTTTGGTTCCAAGCCTGAGCAGAGAGTCCTCAGTAAGCGTGTCCATGGAGCGGAACTTACCAGTAGTTAACTTGTGTTGGGCCGCCATTCCTAATGACGTCAAATCTCTGTTGCTCGCCCCCTTAAGTTCAGGCTATGTCGACTCCCACGCACTTTATTTCGAAAAAACCTAAGACCCAGCCATTCTTGGTATGTGATGAGGTGGCAGCGGAAGCTGAGCACCTGGTGGTTCCCTTGCGCCGTGAGGAGCAAGACGATCCGAAGAGCGGCGTTCAACGAGAGCTTCTCGCTAATCTGCAAAACAGAATCGCTTCGGTGGTGGAGCAGGTTAATGACCCTGAGCCGCGGAAGATCGCGCAAGAAATCTTTGGGGATTTGCTTCGGTTCTTCGACTGGCTAGCTCAGATTGATAGTAACCTGAATCAGCTGGACACTCTGCTTGAGAATCTTTCCATTCTCGAGGTCTTGCATTTCGAAGCGCGTTCCTTGACCGACTTCATCGATACCAGAGCTGTGAGACCTGGAGCTGTCAACGACAGAATACGCGAGGTTCTCGATGGAATTAGCTATGGAATTAATCATGATCTAAGAAGGATTTTTGAAGAGGAGTTTGTAGGGGGTGTAGCCCAACAATCAATGCCCGTTGTGTACGGCAAGATTCGTCGTGCCCATGGTCTGTTGACTAACTCCTTCCAACAGTCGGTTATAACGCTCATACAGTTTTTTGAGCCTGATCTTGAGGCCACTACACTTTTCAATGATTCCGAACTGAGGCTGCAACAATCACTCGTTCTTTGTCGAGACCTATTATCGCTGCTCAATCTCGTGCGGCGGGCCGAAACGCAAACCGAGCCCGATGTGCTGCGGAAAGTCGTCGGACGCATTTTGGAATTTCGAGATGGCGCCATGGGGTATCTGATGTACAAAGATTGGCAGGGTTACGAGAGCCTGGCACTGGAAGTCATTACCGCAATCGAGAATAACCTTGACCCACAGCCCTTACTGCATCGCTTCCAATGCTACCTGGAAGTGTTGTATGGGCAGGTGAAAATGCGTGCGGTACTCACTGATAATTTTTCCTTCTCACTCGATTTCGCCCATGCGCGCGGCACCCCGACAGACCCTGAATGCAGTAGTCGAGAGATCATCATTCTTTAGAGTCAAAACCGGGCACGCCGGTACGACGAGGTTCGACGTGCGGATTCCCCTTAATCAGCCAAGCAACTCAGGCTGCCAAGTACCCGCCGCACTACGAAAACTTATTGCGGTTAACACTGTAACGCGAATGGCTGCCTTCGAGCATGCGCGAAGCTGAGCGAGATTCACGACCATTTGACAGCCATACCCCCAACTAAGAACGGCTAAAAACGGGTGCGCGTGTGAGTAGTGTGAAATCCTTTCGCATTTATCGAAGGGATGGTTGAATTTCGGCAAGCTCTCGTATTAAAGCTGACCACACTGCTTCAAACGTACGTTAAAGTCTTTAGATGATATACTTACGTTCCGTATGGCTGCATGGATATCAACTCATTTTGAAGAAGCTTGTAAGCGAAATGCTGGTCGTCGCAAGCTGCACATGCGAAGGCCGAATGACAGAGCTGAGAGTCCACTCTTGTCTATTATCTATTTTCAACGCGGTTGCGGAGTTATGGATGCCCTACAAATACCTCTTTTTTGACGATTACTCCGAAGGTGCGCATCCGCGAATTTTAGAAGCCCTGGCGCGCACTAACCTACAGCAGGAGCCGGGATATGTGATGGACTCGTTTGCCGTCGAGGCGACCGGCTTCATTCGGGAAAAGTTCCGTACTCCCAAGGCTGATGTGCACTTTGTTACGAGTGGTACGCATGCAAATCTCTGCGTCCTGTCAGCACTGTTGAAGCCTTACGAGTCGGTGATCGCCGCCGATTCCGGCCACATCAATCAACATGAGTCCGGGGCGATTGAAGCGACGGGCCACAAGATCAATGCGGTTAGCGGACAACAAGGAAAGGTCACGGCGCCCGAAATCCAGAACATGGTCGAAATGCATAACTTCGATCAAATGGTCTTACCCAGGGCCGTGTACATCTCACATTCCACTGAGCTTGGGACGGTTTACACGAGCGCGGAGTTAACCGCCTTGTCTGAGAAGTGTAAGGAGCACGGGCTGTATCTCTATCTCGATGGCGCGAGACTCGGGGCGGCACTGACTTCGCCGGCCTGCGATCTGGATCCGGAAACGCTGGCAAAATTGGTTGACGTCTTCTATATAGGCGGCACGAAGAATGGAGCGCTTATTGGCGAGGCTATTGTGATCGTAAATCCAGAGCTACAGAGTCATTTTCGTTTTAACCTGCGGCAGCGTGGCGGACTGCTGGCCAAGGGGCGGGCGGTGAGCCTTCAGTTTCTTGAGCTGTTTCGTGACAATTTGTACTTCGACATTGCGAAGCATGCGAACGCGGTCGCCCGGCAGTTGGCCGCCGGTATCACGGAATGTGGTTATAAAACCTTTGTTGACTCCCCGACAAATCAGGTGTTTCCGATCTTCCCGGATACGATCATTGAGCGCCTGCAGCAAGACTATGGGTTTCATGTCTGGGAGAGATTCGATGCGCAAAATTCCGTCGTTCGGCTGGTGACCTCGTGGGCGACGGAGGAGGGCCCGATTTCGGAGTTCCTCACTACCTTAAAAACGTGCGGCGCGTGAGAGTAAGACACTGTCTCGCTCGTGAGATCAGAGATTCGATAATGCGATTATCCTGGAATGCCGTCTTTTCTCCCTCTCCCATTGGGGAGAGCGTTGAGGTGAGGGTCTACGCGATCTCCAAACCTTAAACAGGATGTGGTGCGCTAGGTCGTGTTAGTTCGTGATTCGTCTTTATTCGTGTGACTTCGTGGATCCTCTTTTCTCGAGACCCGAGGACGATCCACGAAATCACACGAACTAACACGAACAAATCCGATCATCAAACGAAGACCCATTGCAGCGCATTACGGCTTGGGTGGGAGTGAGCCAAGCAGGCCCTCACCCCGACCCTCTCCCAATGGCAGAGGGAGAAAACCGCCACGCGGTCAAGAATCCGACAGATATCGTTCGCCGCCATCGCACAGGATCGTTACCACGACAGAGCCCGCTGGTAATGAGCGCGCGAGTCTGAGCGCCGCGAACACATTGCCCCCGGAACTTGACCCCACGAATAGTCCTTCTTCTTTCGCAAGGCGTTCTTTCATTTGCAATGCTTCCTCGGTTGCGATTACCAGGTGCGCGTCTGCCAATGCCGGATCGTAAATGCCGGGCACGCGCGCGGTAGGTAAATGCTTTAGGCCTTCTATTCCGTGCAGCGGAGAATCGGGTTGCAGCGCCATCGCCATCACCTCGGGATTGTGCTCTTTCAATCGCCGGCTGATCCCAGTGAATGTGCCGGTAGTTCCCAGGCCGGCGATAAAATGAGTGACCCGGCCTTCGGTGTGTTCCCAAATCTCCTCGCCGGTAGTCTCGTAGTGAGCGCGCCAGTTCGCTTCGTTGTTGTATTGATCGAGGTAGGCGTAGCGCTCCGGAAACTCCTGGGCAAGTTCGCGGGCCAGAGCTTGCGCCCCATCAGTACCTTCCAGCGGATTCGTCTCGATGATTTCCACACCGTAGGCGGTGAGGATCTGCTTTCGCTCAGGACTGGCGTTTGCCGGCAGGCAGAGGGTCACCTCGTAGCCTCTCGCAGCGCCAATCATGCCGTACGCGATTCCGGTATTGCCGCTGCTGGCATCGAGAATTGTCTTCCCTGCACGTAGCAAGCCGCGGCGTTCGGCATCAAGAATCATCGCCAGCGCCGGACGATCTTTTACTGAGCCGCCTGGATTCAGATGTTCGGCCTTGGCGAAAACAACAACATCCCGGTCTAAATCTCGAGCGGATCGACGTAACCGAACGAGTGGAGTATTGCCGATGCTGGAGACAATTGACTTGAGACTACTGTTTGACGCTGCAATAACGCCTTGCATGGGGTGTGGAAGTCTTGACGGTACAAAAAGGTAGCGGTAGCGATCAATGCGATGACTTAACCGCCAACTTAAAAATACTTAACTTGGCTTAAATGAAATTGTATTGACCGGGTGGCGCTGGGGCTCCTAGAGTAAGGGCCTGTACGTTACTCAGCGAATATGACGAGCCAGGTCCTTTCAGCGAAAACCTGCTGCTGTTGTCGCCGCATCAAGAGTTAGGCGGCGAGGGGTGGAGGTTTACGAATTGAAAGGTTGGATCGGTGTTCAGAGGGGCAAGCGAAAACGAGTTGTTACGACCGGCGCAGTCAGTACTCGCCGGCGTTAATTCCTCCGCTGAGACCCGCGATTTCCCTAATCATCAAGCGACAGGAATATTGATCGTCGGCCACGGAAGCCGGCGGACTGAAGCCAATGACGACGTGCGGGGGGCTGCGCGCCGGATTGGTGAGCGAGGCGGCTTCGCTCTAATTGAAGCCGCCTTTCTCGAAATCGAGCGGCCCAGTGTGGCCGAAGGTTTTGCTCGGCTCTATAAACAGGGGGCGCGCGAGATCGTCGTCCATCCCTACTTCCTCTCACCGGGAAGACATACGCGCGGTGATTTGCCACGCGAGGTAAGTGAGATCGCCGCTCTTCATCCCGAGGTAAGCTACCGCATTACGGAACCCTTATCTGCGCATCGCCTGGTTATCGAGGCGGCGATCGAACGAATTCGCGAAACGAAAGCGAAATCGCCGGCAGTCAATCACGCCGGGGCAGAGCGCGGCAAAGTTTATCTTGTGGGTGCAGGGCCGGGTGATCCAGGCCTGTTGACCTTGAGGGCTCGTGAGCTCCTGGAGTCATGTGACTGCATTCTTTACGACAATCTGGTCAATCCTGAAATCCTGCGACTGGCCCGGCCACCGGCGGAACGTATAGCCGTCGGAAAAATCGGTGGTGGCCGCTGCACTCCGCAGAATCAAATCAATCAAATCATGATTGAGCGTGCCCGGGCCGGGAACTCTGTAGTTCGGCTCAAAGGCGGCGATCCGTTTCTCTTTGGCCGAGGCGGCGAAGAAGCGTCAGCTCTCCAAACGTCCGGAATTCATTTTGAGATCGTGCCGGGTGTCACGTCAGCACTGGCAGTTCCTGCTTACGCGGGAATTCCGTTGACGCACCGCGGATATTCATCCTCGTTGGCCATATTGACCGGCTCGCATGCAGGCGCCGGTGGCCTTGACGCGCGGGTGCTCTCGGCAGTAGCTCATGCCGAGACGATCGTAGTTCTGATGGGTCTGGCGAATCTGCGCGAGATCACCGCGAACTTAATCGCCCTTGGTAAGTCTCCGAACACACCGGTGGCGGTGATTCGTCTCGGCACATATCAAGCACAACAGACGATTACGGGAACGGTCGCGTCAATTGCTGAGGACATCGAGCGGGCAGGTTTCCGCGCGCCGGCAGCGATAGTGATTGGTGAAGTTGTCCGTTTGCGCGAGCGTCTGAGCTGGTTTGCTGAAGAACTTCCGGTAAATAGCGAATTGGAAATCGCATTTGCCGCGGCGTGATGACTCAAGGAGTTGAATGTGACTGTTGCTGACCTGGAAATTGGTTTCGATGTTACCGAGAGGGAAATGGCGGCGATCTCCGTCAGATTGGAAACCGAACCACCGGAAGCCGTGTTGCGCTGGTCGCTGAGAGAATTTGGACCCGATGTGGCTCTCGCCACAGGTTTTGGCGCCGAAGGCTGTGTGCTGATCCATATGATTTCGACGATTAACAAGAACGCGCGGATCTTCTATCTCGATACCGATCTCCTCTTTCCTGAAACCTACCGGCTGTGCCAACAACTCGAAGCGCGATTTGGAGTGCGCTTCGAACGACAGGCTACGAGATTGTCCCTGGACGCCCAGGCAAAGGAATATGGCGAGCGGCTTTGGGAACGACAGCCTGACGTCTGCTGCCGTCTTCGCAAAGTTGAACCGCTCAGGGAAATCCTGGCGGGCCTGCGCGCCTGGATCACTTCGATTCGTCGCGATCAAACTCCGGCGCGGGCACACGTGGCTGTAATCGAGTGGGATCGAAAGTTTGCGCTGATCAAGATCAATCCGTTGGCCACCTGGTCAGCCCGCGACGTTTGGCGCTATCTCAGGGAACATGACGTGCCCTACAACCCGCTCTACGAATGCGGCTACACGTCAATTGGGTGCGCGCCCTGCACCACGGTGGTGCAAATTGGCGAAGACGACAGAGCCGGACGCTGGCGAGGCTCGACAAAGACGGAATGTGGGCTACATCAGTAGTCGGAGTTCTTTGCGGAGACCGAGGGAGGGTCAAGAGTCTTTAATGAAATTGATTAGTCCACACGGTGGTCATCTGGTAAATCGAGAATTCTCTGGGCCGGAGCGCCGGCGGCTAATTGATGCATCTGCTCGCTGGCCGCGTCTCGGACTAGGCCCGCGGGCGATTGCAGACCTTGAGTTGATCGCCACCGGAGCCTATTCGCCGCTGCAAGGGTTTATGGACTCGCAGACCTACAAGTCTGTGCTAAGTCGCATGCGTCTTGCGGACGGGACACCGTGGAGCATTCCGATAACGCTGGCCGTGAGCGATGACGAGGCTGGCCAATTTCGCGAAGGAAAAGATGTGGGTCTTTATCAGGAGCAAGACCTGCTGGGAGTGCTCCACCTGGCTGAGAAGTTTACCTACGAGAAACGAGTCGAAGCGCAATTGGTCTACCGCACCACGGATCAACATCATCCGGGCGTACTGGCTCTTTACGATCAGGGAGACGTTCTGCTTGCCGGGAAGATCAGTTTAATCAACCGGCCGCGCATTGCTTCTTTTCAGCGATATCGCCTCGATCCTGCCGCCACGCGCTCGCTGTTCCGCGAGCGAGGGTGGCGCCGAATAGTAGCCTTTCAAACGCGGAACCCGGTCCATCGCGCTCATGAATATATTCAGAAATGCGCCCTGGAAATCGCCGATGGGCTGCTGCTCCATCCGTTGGTGGGCGAGACGAAGTCAGATGACATTCCTGCGGAAATCAGGATTCGTTCTTATGAAGAGATGCTCGCGAACTACTACCCCCCGGGGCGCGCGGTTTTGTCCGTGATGCCGGCGGCAATGCGATATGCCGGCCCGCGTGAAGCGGTCTTTCATGCTTTGATTCGCAAGAACTATGGGTGCTCTCATTTCATTGTCGGGCGCGATCACGCCGGGGTGGGGAATTACTACGGCACTTACGACGCCCATCACATTTTTGATGAGTTTGACGGGGACGAACTCGGTATCACCCCTCTGTTCTTCGATCACACATTCTTCTGCCAATCGTGCGGCGCCATGGCGTCGTTGAAGACCTGCCCCCACGATCAGACAAATCACCTGATTTTGTCCGGAACGAAAGTCCGCGAACTGTTGCGCGCGGGGGAACTGCCGCCGGCAGAGTTTTCAAGGCCCGAAGTCGCCCGTGTGCTTATCGATGCTTATCGGGCGTTTAATGAATTGCCGGTGGCCGGTTAAGAAGATCATGACGAACCAAAAGGGATTCACCATCTGGTTGACTGGATTGTCCGGCGCAGGCAAGAGCACATTGGCTCAGAGCCTGGTTCCTCAGCTACACAATGCAGGGCGGAAAGTTGAAGTGCTCGATGGCGACGAGGTGCGCACGAACATCTCCCAGGGGTTGGGTTTCTCGAAAGAAGATCGTGACACCAACATTCGGAGGATTGGTTACGTCAGCCGTTTGCTGGCACGCAACGGCGTGGTGGTCATCTCTGCGGCAATCTCCCCATATCGTGAAACTCGGAACGAAGTTCGCAGTTCAATTGAGGCTGATGGGTCCCAGTTCGTTGAAATCTACGTTAAGTGTCCGGTCTCTGTACTCGCGGAACGAGATGTAAAGGACCTCTACAGAAAAGCTCTAGCCGGAGAGATCCAGAAATTCACTGGAGTTTCTGATCCTTACGAAGAGCCGATTGCGCCGGACATCACGGTGAAAACGGATTCGGAAACAATACCCGAGAGCACGCGAAAGATTATTAGGCACCTTAAGGCCCGGGGTTTATTGAACGTGCGGGAGCTGGAATCTCCCTTAACGGTCGCCGGCCTGGAATTGGCAGCCAGATTGTAGTCCGAAGGCCTCGTGGCCAGGTAGCCAGCTGCTTGAATATATGGAATTGCAAAGTCCTCCATCTAGTCCGTCCGTTGCGATCGCTCCGCTGTGCGTGGGTGACGAGCTTGACTGGTACGCGGAGCAAATCAGGAAATACCGCAAAGGTGAATTGGACGAAACAAAGATGCAAAAGGTGCGGCTGCACTTTGGCACCTACGCTCAGCGTCAGGAAGGCGTGCAGATGCAGCGCATCAAGATTCCCGGCGGCGCGCTCACCGCCGACCAATTGACGCGGATCGCGGATGCGGCCGACAAATTCGGAAGCGGCTTTATTCATTTCACCACGCGCGAGGATGCGCAAATCTATTACGTCAAGCTGGATGAAACACCAGCGTTGCTACGTTTCCTGGCTGAAGGTGGAATCACAACCCGGGAAGCTTGTGGCAACACAGTGCGCAATATCACTGCCTGCTACCGGGCCGGAACCTCAGCCACTGAGGTGTTCGATGTCGCTCCCTACGCTCAGGCTTTGTTTCGTTACCTGGTGCGAAACAAGTTCAATCAGAATCTGGGCCGCAAGTTTAAAATCACGTTCGAAGGCTGCGCTGAAGATCATTCCGCACTGCGGATTCAGGACATCGGTTTCTGGGCGACTACGCGCAGCTCAAGCGGCCGAGTCCAAAGGGGCTTTAGAGTTTATCTCGGAGGCGGATTAGGCGGTACGCCACAGCTGGCGCAGCTCTACACGGACTTTCTTCCGGCCGACGAGATTTTCACTCTGGCGGCAGCAATCCTGCGCCTCTTTGATCGCTATGGTGAGCGCAAAGCGCGCATGAAGGCGCGTATGAAATTCCTGATTCAGTCGTTGGGCTGGCCGGATTTTGTGCGGATACTCAAAGAGGAGACAAATCGCGTGGGACCGCTGCGGTTCGATGGGGTATTCGAACTCCACAGCCGTCCGGAAGTCGAATCGTCCTCGCGAGCAAACGGTTTGAGACTGATTGACCCGCGCGTGGCTGAAGCTGAATTCCAGGCATGGGCGCGTGACGCTGTAGTCGAACACAAAGATAAGCGGTTTCGTGGCGTGCATGTACGCCTCAGACTTGGGGACCTTACTTCCGAGCGGGCCCGACAACTGGCAGAGGTGGTGCGGCGTTTCAGCGCCAACCAGCTGCGCACTTCAATTGACCAGAATATTTATCTACCGTGGGTAAATGAAGAGAAGCTGGTGGATCTCTATCATTCACTCAGGCGGATCGATCTGGGAGATCGGGGTGTGGACACGGTGGCAGATGTGACCGCGTGTCCCGGCTCTGACACCTGCCGGTTAGGAATCGCTTCGGCAAAAGGACTTGGCAGCTCGATATCGGACTCTTTCAATAACGGGTTAAGTCGATTTTCTGAGACTGCCCGTGGTGTGAAGATCAAGATATCAGGCTGTCCGAATGGTTGCGCCCAACATACAATTGCCGGCATCGGGTTTCACGCCGCGGCACTGTCCTGCGATGGCCGTACAGTTCCCGCCTATCTTCTGTCCCTTGGCGGTCAGACTAATCCCGACTCTCCACAGATCGCGCAGCTGGTTGGCAAGTTTCCGGCGCGAAACGGCGTCAGGGTAGTCGAGGCTCTTCTGTCCCTTTATGACCGGGAGAAAATGCCTGGCGAAGACTTCAATTCGTTTGTGACTCGCCTGGGAGAAGAGAGGATCAAAGAACTTCTTGAACCGCTGCGCGCGGTGCCTTCTTTTGATCAGGACCCACACTTCTATCAGGATTTTGGCCACGAGCACGAGCGATTCGCGGTACGCGCGGGGGTGAAAGGGGAATGCGCCGGCTCAACCGTAGCTGAGTCGCCACCGACGATCGAGCGAGCGCGCGCATGGCTTGCGCAGGCTGAAGCGTTCATCTATCACAGCGAGTACGAACATGCGGTCCTTTCTGCATACGAAGCCGCCGCCGCTGCGGCCAGGGTGCCGCTTTACGCTCGTCTCGTCGATCCCTTCACGGCTGACGAAGCGTTGTGGGAATTTGAGAACTTGTTTGTGTTGTCGGGCGAGACTGACGGCAAGTGGCAGAATATCTCATCGCGCTTCATCGAATTGAAAAGTTATCAGGCGAATGAGGCCACCGCGCAAGGAGCTCTCAGCGAAGTCAGGAAATTTCTCAATTACTGTGCGGCCTTTGAACCTCTGGGACGGTCGGGACCGCGATGAGTCTCTGACACGGCCCAGGCAAGTTCGAAAAACTTTTGGGACGGAAGCGAATGCTTCTGACCCTTCAGCCGCACCAGCGAAATATCCCAGTCCTGGCGTACTCCTTTAATTGAGGTGGCAACCAGGGTGCCTTGTCTTAGTTCCTCTTCCACGCACATGCGCGGCACAAAGCCGACGCCGTGGTTGTCGATTACCATGCGTTTCATCGCTTCAATAGCGATGTTTTCCACGCCAAGATTCAACGCGGCGCCCGCATCCGCAAATGCCTGCGCGAGGCGCTGGCGCAATTTTGATCTGGTGCTTTGAACGATCAGGACTTCATCGGCAAGATCTCCCACCGTGACTTCTTTTATACCGCACAAACGGTGGCTCGGGTTCAGGATGAAAACCAGTCGATCCTTGAGAATCAGCCGCTGCTCGAAGGCATTATCGCCGGGAACATCGCCTATTAACGCTACGTCTATGGCCCCATTGGACAAGGCCCGCAGCAGGCGCTCGGTAGTGCCGCAAATGATCTCGGTCTTGATCTGCGGATGGGCTTCACGAAAAGGGCGTAGCATGGAAGGAAGGAGGTACAAACTCGTGCTCTCGTGAGTGCCTATCCGCAGCCTGACGCGTCGCCTTTGCGCGCCATCCTTTATTGCTTCGGTTACCTCCTGACGAAGTTCAAGAATTCGTCGGGCGTACGAATACAGCAATCTCCCGGGCTGCGTTAGTTGTGGATGGTGACGGTCGGAGCGATCAAATAGCGGCACTCCAAATTCTTCTTCAAGTTTCGCCAACGCGATGCTGACGGCTGCGGCCGTCCGGTAGACGCGCTCCGCCGCGCGACTCATGCCGCCCTCTTCAACCGCTGCCGCAAACATCTCCAGTTGTTGGAATTCCATGTCAATGTCCCCTTGAAACGTCAGCGATAAAACCAAAAGGCCGTCATCCGGTTCAGGATGACGGCCTCGGCATTCAAGAAAAATGCAGCTTGATTCCCGGTCGTCAACCTCCGCGCGTACATGTGCAGGCCGCCTTGGCAGCCGCAACGCAGATTTGCTGACCCTGGAATTTAAGCATTTGTCTGTTTAAGTGAACTACTGATTCTATAGCACAACCGGTGAGGAACGGCAATAGGTGCGACCGAGTTTCAGGTGCGACCAAGTTTCAGGTGCGATAGAGTTTTAGAGTTTGCGCCTTCGGCGCGGCACATAGCGGTGAGCCTTTGGCTCACCGGGCAGCTACCCACACGTTTCTCCGGGAGCTGAGCTCCCGGTGACTCTAATAAAAGGTAACGGTGCGCCGGAGGCCCACCGCCATGTGCTGCGCCGAAGACGCAACTGTAGCCCCGAGCGGGAATTTGTGAAACCGGAAATCGCACAATAGAATCGCTGACGATCGAAGAATCAAGTGAACCAGCGCCGACTACTATTATTTGGTCTCGCCTGCACTGCGACAGGATCGGCACTCGGCGCCAAAAGCCTGCTTAGTTTCTCCTCTCGCTCAGATCAGCGTGAATTCCAGAGCCTGCGCCCTACGTCTGCGCAGCGAAAATTTGTCAGCGCCGCGGTAGAGGCGAAGATCCTCGAGGTCAAACGCGCGATCGCGGATCCGGAACTGGCCTGGCTCTTCGAGAATTGCTATCCGAATACACTCGATACCACGGTAGCGTTCAGTACGCGCGATGGTCGCCCGGATACGTTGGTCATTACCGGCGACATCAATGCGATGTGGCTGCGTGATTCGAGCGCACAGGTAATGCCTTACCTGCCGCTGGCGCGCACGGACAAGAAACTGAAGGATTTGATCGCCGGTGTCATCAACCGCCAGACGTTCTGCATCCTGATCGATAGATATGCCAATGCGTTTAGTTTTGGGGCTAAAGCTTGTCCATGGGGTGTTAACGACAAACCGGCGCCGGGGCCCGAGCTTTGCGAGCGTAAATGGGAAATAGACTCTCTCTGTTACCCGGTGCGCCTGGCGCATGCTTACTGGAAAACGACCGGCGACACGTCTTGTTTTCATAACGAATGGCAGGAGGCGAGCCGGCTGATCGTAAAGACTTTTCGGGAACAACAGCGACTCAAAGATCCCGGGCCGTACAGATTTCAACGGGTAACTAACAATCCCATCGACACCGCACCTTTCGATGGGTTGGGTAATCCCACGCGACCTACAGGCATGATCCATTCGGCCTTCCGGCCTTCTGACGATGCTTGTGTCTATCCATTTTTGATACCGGCGAATCTTTTTGCCGTGGTGACTCTTAATCAGCTCGAGGAAATCTATACCAAGGCGCTGTCACAAAGAGTTTTCGCTGCGGAATGTCACGAACTCGCGCTGCAAGTCAGCAAGGCGGTAAACGAATATGGAAAACCAACCCGCGGAGCGCACCCGGTCTACGCGTATGAGGTGGACGGCTTCGGCAACCAGCTTTTCATGGATGACGCGAATGTGCCCAGCCTGCTCTCGCTGCCATACCTCGGCTGTTGTGCTGCTGATGATTTGGTGTATCGCCGCACCCGGGAGCTGATCCTAAGCGAAGAGAACTCCTGGTTTTTTCGTGGCCAGGCGGGCGAAGGGATCGGTGGTCCACATGTCGGCCCGAATATGATTTGGCCGCTGGGAATCATCATGCGCGCTTTGACCAGCACCAGCGCCAACGAGATTCGGTTGTGCCTGCGAATGCTGAAAGCCACGCATGCCGGCACAGGCTTTATGCACGAAGCTTTTGACAAGGACGACCCCAAGAAATTCACCCGCGCCTGGTTCGCCTGGGCCAACACGCTGTTCGGCGAGTTGATCGTGAAGTTGTATGAGCAGGGTCATCCGGTATTGAAGGATAAGGGATGACGGATTAGGAATGACGTTCGATTCCGCGATTCGGTTTTTGTTCTTCTCCCTCTCCCCTTGGGAGAGGGTAATTATATAGTTGACTCACCAGCGTAACCCTGATCCCGATTAGTACCCCGAGCGCCAGCGAGGGGATCACAGGTCTTGTTGGCGAGCGTTCGATTCCCCTCGCTAGCGCTCGGGGTACTAATTAGGGTGAGTCAACTATATAGCTGTCCTTGGGAGAGGGTTGGAGTGAGGGCCTGAGCGAGGATCCTTTAAGACAATTCTGTGTTGCCTCAGGGAGATAGTTAGAACGTCGCTAATTCTTCAACAGCCTGCCAACCTCGCGCCAGGTCACGAGCTTGACATGGTTCTCTGCAAGCACGCGCCGAAAGGCCTCGCTGGTCACAAAGTCGAAATCACGTTGCCGCCACGCCGCGCCCCAGTTCGGGTGTTCAGCCGTAATCGCCTGCATCTCTTCATCGTTGTAGGCCAGGTGAACGATCATGACCGTGAGCCCGGACGAAAGACTTTTGATTGCGTCTGTGTAATACCTGGACCAATTCTCAGCGGTGACATCGGGGTCGATGCTGATAATTCGGTCCGCAACGATGTCATCGGAACCCAGGACTGCAGGCATGAACGGATGAATGCGGTCGAACCATTCTTTTGAGAGCCTGACGGGCAGCTTGTTCTCGTGGGCCACTCTCATCAACACTTCAAACAGCGCCCTGTTTTGATAGAGTGTGCCCATGTGTGAGTCGAGGTGCGTTGGCTGAATACCGAGCGCTTTGGCGCGTGCTATTTGGGCTCGAATCTCACGCTCGGTTTCGCGGATGTCCATGTGAGTCGCGGCCTGGCTCTCCGAAGAATAGAGATAACCGTCGCGATCAATCAGCGTAGGCACAAGCTCCCGGCCGAGCACCGGAGCCCAACGCAGCGGCCGCCACTCGCTGGTGAGCGTCAGATGTAAACCAATATCGGCTTGCGGATGACTGCGAGCATAAGCCGCGATCTCCGGAAGCCAGGGGCAGGGAACCATAATACTGGCTGAACTTATGCCCCCACTTTCGAGCGCCTGAATGGTCGCCCGGTTGACCGAATGGGCCACGCCGAGATCGTCGCCATGAACAATCAGAAGCTTTTGGTCGGCCGGATAGCCGAGCCGCTCGACCAAAGATTTTGATGCTATCTGCCCAGATGCGCGCGCGTTCGATTGAGCCGCGACGAACGGCGTGAGAATGGTCGCGATCAATATCATCGCCAGCAATTTCTTATTCATTGGGGCTGCCTCAAAAAGTTGTTGACCGTCGAAGTTAAGGCGACGCGTAGCGTCGATTGAATTTAGCCCGGCCTTGAAGAGTGCGTCGGAAAAATGACAAGGACGACCTGATTAGTACCCCGAGCGCCAGCGAGGGTCGTAAAGTGAGTCGTTCACCGAGTAGCTCGAGCAATTGATCCCCTCGCTGGCGCTCGGGGTACTAATCAGGTCGACACACCCTGAAAAAGGCCGGGTTAAACTCATGCACCGCTACGCGGCGAAAGAAGTCCTGGACTTGAATCTTCGACGAATTCAGGTCTCTCTGCCTTCGCACTGCGAATCAAAAGCACAAGTGCGGCGGCGACCAATGCCGATAACGAAAGATAGAGAAGGCCGCCCAGAAACGAGCCTGTTAACGTGCTCACGTAACCAACCACGTAAGGACCTGCGTAACCGCCAAGATTCCCAACCGAATTGATCAAGCCAATTGAAGCTGCGGCGGCCGTACCGCTGAGAAAGCTCGTCGGTAAAGACCAGAAGCCCGGAAGATAAGCGTAGATTCCAGCTGCGGCAACACAAAACATCGCCACGCTCAGAACAAAACGATCTCGCAGTAGCACTGCCAGAAGCAGTCCCGCACTTGCCGCTACGATAGACAGCGCCGTATGCCAACGACGCTCTTTGGTGCGATCCGATGACCAGCCCACCAGAAGAATCGCCACCAGGCCCACACAGTAAGGTATGGCCGAGATCAGAGTCACGCGCAAGTTTGACGAGCCGGACTGCTGCTTGATAATTGAAGGGAGCCAGAAGGTAAACCCATAGTGCGTGCTAACAATAAAAAAGTAGGCCGCAGCCAGAATGATCACTTCACGATGGCGAAATGCCTGCAGGATGCGGACCGGACTGATGGCCTGCCTGACCCGATGCTCTTGCGCGAGCTCGACGCTGAGCCACTCGCGCTCATCGTCAGGCAACCAGGCTGCCTGGTGGGGCCGGTCAGTCAAATAAAAGATCGTGATTACACCAAAAATGATTGCCGGGATTCCTTCGATTATGAATAACCATCGCCAACCAGAGAGGCCGAGCCAATTAACGCCCAGCAGTAAACCTGACATTGGCGATCCGATGATGTTTGAAACCGGTAGCGCGGCCAGGAACATGCCAATTGTCTTGGCCCGATCCTCAGTACGAAACCAATGGCTAAGATAAACAATTACTCCCGGGAAGAACCCGGCCTCAGCAAGCCCCAACAAAAACCGCATTAGATAGAATTGGTTCTTGGTCTGTACGAAACCCATCACGATCGCGACGATGCCCCAGGAGATCATGATGCGCGCGATCCAGCGACGCGCGCTCCACCTCTCAACCAGGATAGTCCCCGGAATCTCGAGCAGGAAGTACCCCCAGAAGAAGATGCCGGCGCCAAACCCGAGGATCTCATCAGTGAACGACAAGTCAGCTTTCATCTGCAACGCGGCATAACCCACGTTGACGCGATCGAGATAAGCAATGACAAAGAGGACGAAAAGAAAAGGCATCAATCGCCGCATGATTCGGCGACGCGCACGAACGGAGACCAGGTTTGAATTAGATTGCACAGCTCAGCAGATGTGTGCGCCTTGCGTGTTTACGTAGACCGCGTACAAAGATTGACTGGCAGTCATGAACAGACGATTCCGCTTGGGACCGCCAAAGCAGATGTTGCTGCAAATCTCGGGTAGCAGGATTTGCCCGATGCGCCGTCCGTCGGGCGCAAAGATGTGCACGCCATCGTAGCCTTCGCCAACCCATCCCATGCCGGCCCAAATGTTGCCGTCAACATCGGCCCGGATGCCATCGGCGACACCGCCGAAGCTGCCATCCTTCATCTTTGTTTTCGTGGCTACGAATTCGCGGCCATTCCTCAATCTCTGCCCGTCCACGACATCCCAGACCGTAATGTTCATAGTCTTGCCGGTATCGCAGAGAAAAAGCTTTTTGTAATCCGGAGAAAAACAAAGTCCGTTTGGCTTGTCAGCCGCGTCGTTTACCATTTCGAGTTTCGCGGTTTTTGGATCAAGCCGGTAAACGGCCTCTTTAATCTCGAGTACGCCTTTGTTGCCCTCGTAATTGGACATGCTGCCGTAACCGGGATCGGTAAACCAGATACCCCCGTCCGGGTGCACCACAATATCGTTCGGTGCGTTGAATGGTTTACCCTGCCACCGCTCAGCCAACACGGTTGACTTGCCGTTATGCTCCTGACGGACGACGCGTCGCGTCGCGTGCTCGCAGGTAACCAGGCGGCCCTCCCAATCAAATGTATTGCCGTTACTGTTGTTTGCGGGATAGCGAAACATGCTTACGTGTCCGTCTTCATCCAACCAGCGCCGTTGCGCATCGTTGGGAATGTCGCTCCATATTAGGTAGCGCCCTGAAGAGCTCCAGGCCGGACCCTCGGCCCAGGCCATCCCGGTGAAGAGCCTTTGGACGGCGGCGTTGCCGATTTTGTATTGGTTGAAGCGTGGATCAAGGACCACGATGTCTCGATCCGGATAGCGTTGCGGCGCGGCGTTCTGTGCGTAATCTCGCATCTGGCCCAGCGCTGTTGCAGCCACTGTAGTTGTTACGGCGCCGGCAATGAATCCGCGACGCGATATCTCACCGATTGTCCGTGACTTATGTTGATTGAAGTTCAAGCGTCTCCCTTTGAAGTTAGGCCATTACGATTGCGATTCATTCTACGGCGCAAAGCAATCTGAACTATGAATTGACACGAAACAAAACAATGTTGGTGTCCATTCGTGATTCAAATTCGTGCCGGTGTGCTGTACTGGCATTAAGATAGAAACCCGCGTCCGGCGGAGCCTATCACTCATCCAGCGAAAATCTCAACACGTTGGGAGCGCGGACGTCCCGTTCGCACCGCGAGCGAAGCTCGCTCCGATTTCGTGAGTGCAGCCGATTGGTTCTTCGCGCTTCGCGCTCATTGCGGACTGAAACGTCCGCGCTCCCAGCATTCGCGGACGTCTAACGAGTCAAGAGTTTCAATGATTACTAGCGAATTAGTTCTCTGGGGTGGGACGCACCTTCGCGGGACCAACGGGCGCAGGTGTGGGAGCTTTTTCTGACTCTTTGTTTTCCAAAAGCGGCTCAACGCTTTTCTTGACGTCGGACTTTACCGCAGGTGTGCTTGAAGTCTGGACCTTATCAGGATTATCGAGTTTATCCGTGCCGGAAAGGATGACGCCGCCCACTGGGGTAGTGTTGGTTTGATCTGTTGGAACATGTTTCACCGCAACTTTCCTGGCGGGTTCCTTCGTAGTCGCGGCGGCGANCTTTGGATTGAGTGCCGA
>AP72_2010_repI_A01DRAFT_1000011_pt1 | contig 23050 bp, 32 predicted proteins | sample AmaPasreplicIA01_FD_9191 | JGI IMG/M metagenome (IMG submission 9191) | reverse complement strand
TCAGGCTGGAGCAAATGTGATGAACACGGCGCTCGGGCAGGGCCTCCAAGCCACCAATACCGCGATCGGGCAGGCCCCCACGACCGCGGCGAGTCTCGCAATTCCGGGTGCCACGACCAGCGCGGTCGGAGATGTGCAGCAGCAACAGGCCCAGAACGTGCTCAATGCCAACAACGCGGCGCAGTGGTTCCAGAACATGCTTCCGCTCCTCAAAGGCCAGAGCTTGATGCAAGCTGCGGGGGCCGCACCGGGAGGTTCGGCGACCAGCACAGGAAACGTCACTCAGCAAGCGAACCCGGTCAGTCAGACCATTGGCCTCATTGCGGCGCTTGGTGGCCTCGCGGGCGGGCTTGGTGGCAGGGGCGGATTGCTAGGAGCTTAGGAGGGAACCATGCCACTCGACGATTATGATGCTTGGAATCCGACGCAATTCCAGCCAGCGCAGACCGGCTATCCTCAGATGCAACCGGGGGATGCTCAGATGATCGGAGGGGCCGGAAGCAACGACCCTCTGTTTGACTGGGCCTCGAATATGACCCCTCAGCAAATGCAAAACTTTGCAATGAAGCACGCAATTGGGGATCAGGAGGGCGCGAAGCAGGATATGATTGATGCGGGAATCCCGCCCCCGGATCATCATTATACTCGCGATCTGGCGGGGAATTTGCAAGCCTCGATGCCCCCGATTCGTGATCCGAGTCAGGGAAACATTACGGATGACACCAACCAGCCTCCGAAGCGGATGGCTTTTACTGATGAGTTGAAGCCGGAAGAAACAGGACCCAATCCTTTGGTTGAAAAAGCAAAGGAGAATTTGCGAAAATTCGACACCGCAAAACCACCTCCTCCGCAGACTAAGCCTCTGATTGAACAAAGCAACCCATCCACTGCTGCGCCTCCCGGCGAGCATACTGGGGGGTTCTTCGATAAAGTTGGAGAGATCTGGCATCGTGGGTTTGGAACGGGGCCGAGGCCGGAGGGCACCACTCCGCCAGAGAAGCCGGCTGTTCTGCCCCCGTTGCCTTCTAGACAGGTTGGGGCAACTCCGACCGATAGTGCCAAGGAGGCGGAGGACAAGCCGGTCACAACTCCGGAGGAGGCTAAGAAAGAAGAAGTCACAATGGGCGACAAGCTCGCCAAGTTGGGCAAGGCACTGAGCGGGATCAAGGCCCCGCCGAAAGCGGAATTGCCCAAGATTGGTGCGCCGAGTGTCCATCAGGCCCACACCACGACGCCACCCAATCTGTCCAACTTGCTCGCTCTGGCCGGCCAATTGCCAAGCCAGCACCTCAATCTTACTAGGCTATTGGGGAGGAGCTACTAATGACCGACGCTTTTGATCCGACCCTTCCGGATGACACCGCTGGGAAATCATCCGATGCGAGTGATAAGAGCACCCTCACCAAGATGTGGGATAATTGGACCTCGAAGCCCGAAAACAACGCGGCTCTGATGCAATTCGGGCTGAACATGATGGCCCCCAATGTGACCGGAGGCGGGTTCATGGGCCACCTCGCGCAGGGGCTTGGAGGTGGGATGGAGGCCCGTGATCGCTCGATTGCGGCGGAGCAGGAGAGGGAGAAGCAGGAGGAAGAGCTTGCTCTCAAGGAGCGCGCGGCTACGGCGAAGGAGCGGGAAGTCGGCGCTTATGAAGAGATTGCCAAAAATCGGGGAGCCGGGCTTCGCAAACTCGGACCGCTGGAGCTTCAGGTGATCGGCCAGAGGGCGCTGAATACTTGGGCGAACAAGCCTTCGGATATTCTGTCCGGCGACACCTATGTCAATACGATCAAGGCGAGGCATCCAGAGGTTAAAGGTTCCGGCCCGAAGGGCGAATTGACCAAAGCAGATATTATGGCCAATCCGCAACTCCGACGTGAGGTCCAGCAGATGATGACCCCGCAGGGGGATCAGTATACTGGTGGAATTCTGGGAGGTGGAACCACGGCCGATTCCGCTGGCGGGGCCTCTCCCACAGACCAGCAAGCAATCGCGTGGGCGCGAGCGAATCCGGGAAATCCTAAAGCAGCTGCAATTCTGCAAGCGAATGGATTGGAATGATGGACGACACCTTCGACCCAGATGCATATTTGCAACAGAAGGTGGGCTCGAGCGCTCCTCCCTCGGCCCCGCCGCCTGCATTCGATCCTGATGCCTATCTGGCTTCGAAGAACCAGCAAACTCAGCCTTCGGCTGAGACCACACCTGCACCTGAGCAAACCCCCAAACCGGAGACCGCCCCGGATGAAGAAACTCCCGGCACTTGGGCCGCGATTCGCGATTCGTACACCCGCCAACTCGGTAAGCAGCTTGCGAATGAGGCGGCCGGGTTTCAGGTCTTCACTGGACAGAAAACCCTCGCTGACTTCGCTGCTGAGGCCCAGCGAACACCTGAGGTCAAAGACGCGCTCGACAAACTCAATTCGAAAACGATCAGTGAGGGGTGGTCATCTCCCGCTTGGTGGGGGGCCAAAATTGGATCTAATCTTGGTGCGGTCACTCCCGGTTTGGGTTACGCACTCGGAGCAGGTGCTGTTAGCGGTCCCGCCGCCCCGTATACTGGAATCGCGGCTTTTGCCGGTGAGGCAGCTCTTGCGAACGTGGTGCCGTCTTATATACAAGCGAAGAAAGAGGGCCTGAGCGACGACGACGCGCTGACGCGGGCAATGACGGATACGGGGATTGCGACTGCATTCGCGGGCGCGATGGGGATGGTGGGCCGCTTCCCTCTAACTGGGGTAGCGCAAGAGATGATTAATGGGTCGGTCCGCCAAGTGCTCAAGCGGCCGATGGCGGAAGCGATGGTCCAGCTTGGCGTCGTGCAGCCAAGTCTGATGGCAGGTCAGGATATTGCGACCAGTATGGCGCAGGGCAAAGGGATGCCCTCCGCTGCCGACATTGCAACTGATATGGTGATTGGAACTGCGGTTGGGCTCGGGATTCATGAGACATTTCGCGGGATTGATAAGCTCGGCGAGATTCGTGAGCGCGGCAAGGTCAGCACGGAGCCACTAGCTTCCGAGGCCACCATTGCGGCAGCGGCGGAGGCGCAGAGATACAAAGCTGGCGAAGCCAAGCCCAAAACTCCAGGCCCCGAACCCGCAGCGCCGGGCCTTCCGCTTCAGCAGGATCAGCCGGAAGGGGACACCTTCGTCCCAATTCCCAATTATGACCGGGTTCTCGGGACGAATGAACCTACGCCTCGATGGTATAGTCAGGTCGGGCGGGTGATTGAAGAAAAAATGCCTGATAATGCCTCGACTGAGCAGGTTATGGGAATTTTGCGCAATAGCCAGATTCCGCAAGAGATGCTTGATAGGGCTTATATCCCCTCGTATTTGGAAAACCAGAGGGGCCAAGTTAACAAGGCGGATTTGCTGGCGCATATTGAGGCCAATGCGATCCAAATTCGGGAATATGAGACAAGCGATGCTCCGCGTTCCCAGCGCGGCGGGGCGCTCGGCTATCTTGAGCATGAGCAGGCGTATAATTGGCTTCCGGGTCCGCAGGAGGGGCGAAGGGAGCTGGTTATGTATGTTGATGATCCAATCGAGATGCGTGCTCGACAGATTGCTGAGAGCGAAGGGCCGATGAAATGGGAGGAAATGAGCCCTCGGCTCCAGAAGGACTATACTAAACTAGCTCATGCCCAGCTTCGAGCAGAAGGTGGTGGCAAAATCCCGGCTGTTTCCATCGATATTGCCCACTGGCCCTCGATCATGAACCCGGTCGCGCATACTCGGGCCGAGGTTCGCAAAAGCCCCACGGGGGTCGATACGTTAATTGTCGATGAGATTCAAAGTCTGCATCAAGTAGCGGCGAAAGAAGGATATATTGGCGAGCGCTTCCGGCCGATCAGCCAGATTGATAAGGAGTTGCGCCCGGTTAATGAAGCAGTCTTTCCCTTGCTCAAGAAGTATGAGGTTCCTATAGGCCAAGACTTCACAAAAGAGAATCTTGCCCAGATGGAGCCGCATGAGAGACAGCTTGTGAATAGACGGAAGGAGCTAGTTCGGGAGCGGTATAAGGCCAATACTCCAGATGAAGAACGATCTGCCCATATTAGCCTGCCATTCAAGTCTGATTGGCAAGAGCTTGCTGTCAAGCGGATGATGCGATATGCGGTCGATAATGGGTTCAAGGAACTGGCATTTCCTTCTGGAGATATGGTGGCGCTTCGGCTCAATTCGGCAAAAGAGGCCGCTGGGGCGCGCGTGAATTACGATAGCAAGATTCCGAAGGAGGTCAAGAAATGGGCCAAGAAGCTCGGAATGGAATGGGAATATCGCAAACTGGATGATGTTACTCCGGAGGCGGCCGCCAAGAACTTCACCTCAATCGGGCAGGCGGGGAGGCTGGAACGATATAAGGAAATGGGCTTGATCGGGGGCAAGAATCCATTCAACAACAATATCCTTGTTCTGAAGCTCAACCCCCAAGCAACTGAGGCGATCCGCCGAGGGATGCCGTATAGCAAGCCGCTCCAGCCGGGAGCTTCGCGCCTCGTGGGTGGCAAGACCCTGACCGATATCATGACCGCCAATCCGATGTGGCAGCAACTCCAGCGTCCTGCCAAGAAGATCCAAGATATGATGAACCGGGTCGCGGGCGAGCTTGGTGTTACTCGGGCAATCGAATTTAAAGCATTCAATGATCCGGACAAGAGGTGGTATGGGCGGAAATTGCCGGATGTTAACCCCGTCACGGGTAATTATCAGATCGAGGTCAATCTGGCCTATATCAAGTCGGAGCGGGATTTGTATGCCTCGATGGGCCATGAGTTTGGTCACGTATTGGAGGCGGATATTCTCGACCGCGCCCCCGATCATGAGAAGGCGGCGATATTCAGAGCGTTCGAGAATTTCTACAATTCCCACTCCGCAGACGATGTGTTGGTTGGGGATGTCCGGCGGGCCAGAGATAATTTTATCTCGCTCCAGAATGGATCGAGGGCGCAGCATGATGGGATTAAGCTCAGCGATCTTGATCCGCAGTCCAGACGCTATTTCTTGAGCTTCGAGGAGTGGTGGGCCGAGCAGGTTAGCAAGTGGATGACAACCGATGCCAAACCGTTAACGGTCGCGGATGGGTTCTTCAAACGGTTAGCCAATTCGATTCGGAAATGGTTCGGCAAACTCAGCCAGACCAATCCGGGGGTCGTGGGTACTCCCGAGCAGGCGGTAGCGGATTTTCTTAATAAACATTGGGCATCGAGGCCGGAAATTGGCGAATCGCAAAAAGAACAATTCGACATGGATACCAAAAAGAAGGCGATGGAAGCCTTCGACCGCGAGGGCGCCCCGCAAACGGTCGCGGTCCCCCAAGACGACTCCAGCGGTGGCGGGAGACAGATTGCCTCTTCCCTTGGAATGGGGAAAGAGGGCGAAGCAATGGCTGCCCACGCGGATCGGATGAATAAGTTCTATAAAATGTTTGCGTCCTTGCCGCAGGTCCAGCAGCTTAATCCTCATATCCTCCAGTTGGCCAACTATCTCGGCCTCCATCGCGCCGCTGATACATTCAAAAATGTTAACGCGGCGGCAGCGCACGCTCGGCTGCGGCAATGGGGAATGCTGAGCAAAGACCAACTCGAGAAATTGACCAAAGCCATCGATATCTATGGTAATGGGTTGTTCGACAAAGATGTGCAGGACGGCCTCTTCCGTCGACCGACTCAGAACGAATTCAATAAATGGGTCAAGGCAAATGGGTTGTCTGACCAGAGCGTCCGGCTATTTCAGGGGATGGTGCAAGATTTCGATGGGGCGCTGGAGCAGTATCGGGCCGAATTGGTCCGCCAAGCCCGCGAGACGATCAAAGACCCACAGCAGCTCCAGACCAATTTGAGCAATATTAATACTCGAATCGATAAGATGCTCCAACGCCCATTTATGCCAATTACTCATTTCGGTGAATATCTCATTACTGTATATGATTCGAATGGAAAAATTCGACATTCGGAAAGTACGAATAGTTTACGCCGTCAGAAACAAATTAAAGAGGCACTTGAGAAATCAACTGATCGCCTTCCTGGTGACACTGTGCTCACCGGGATGGTGCCGAAGGATAGCAAGCCGTTTTTGGGCTTACCTCCGGGGATGGTGAAGATGCTGGCGGACAAGCTATCGCTTAGTGACCAGCAGAGGCAGATTGTCGATCAACTTAGCTTCGACTACGCCCCCGGCCAGTCATTCAAGCACCAGTTCAAGACTCTCGATTTGGTCCCCGGTTATAGCACGGATTTTCAGCGAAATTACGCGCATTTCTTCCACCACTTCGGCAATCATCTGGCCAGAGTCAAGTTTGGCGATATGATGAGGGATCAGATTAACTCCCTACGGTCTGTGGAGGAGCGCCTAACCCGAGCGGGGAATAAAACGGGAGCCAACAAGCTCGACCAAATTGCGAACTATATGGACGACCACTATAATGCGTGGGTGGACCCCAAGTCCGATTGGGCGGGCCTGCGGGGCATTATGTTCCACTGGTATCTCGGCTTCAACCCTGCAAGTGCGGCAACAAACCTGACCCAAACTCCGCTGATGACGTATCCGTGGCTGGCGAGTAAGTTCGGGGATATTAAGGCAATCAAGTCGTTGTTTAAGGCCAGCACGGATTTGCAGAATTTCTACAAGAAAGGCACGCTCATCGATCAGGCGCCGAAGAAGGGAGAACCCAACACCCCAGAGAACTTCCTCGCCCGCGCCCTGAATGAAGCGGTCACGCGGGGATCGCTTTCCGAGACGCAGGCCCACCAGCTTGCTGCGGTCAGCGAGGATCGCAATTTGCTTCGGCAGTTCGGCAAACCAGCGGAGCGGTTCGCGCTTAAGTTCCAGGAAGCATCCTCTTGGATGTTTGAGATGACGGAGCAATTTAATCGCCGCCTTGCTTTCCGCGCGGCGCTAGATTTGGCCTTCCAACACCCGAGCCACAAGCTCGTGGCTGAAGCCAAGAATGAATACCGCATCCAATTTGATGAATTGGTCAATCAGAAAGGGTGGACAGAACAAGAGGCGGGCGCGTTTATCACTGCTCAAAAGGCGGTCGCTGCAACGCAGTTTGAGTATGCGCAATTTGCGCGCCCGCCGATTATGAGAGGCAAGATTGGTTCGACCGCACTTGTGTTCAAGCTATTTACTCAGAACACCCTCTTCAACTTGGCCTCCAACCCCCAGATGCTCTGGCGGTGGATGATGGTAATGGGGTTCATGGGTGGGGTTATGGGAATGCCGGGGGCCGAAAACATCAACTCATTCCTNAAAACAATGGCCTATCGCNTNTTTGGAAAGGATTTCGATCTTGAAGATCAGGGACGACATTTTGCGCACGATGTACTTAATGATGTTATATCTCCTGATATTCTCATGCACGGTCTATCTGTTAAGGGCTTCGGGCTTCCTGCCGTTATGCACTCGATGGGGGTCAGTGGATTTCCAACTGTGGACATGAGTAAGAGTGTGGGGCTGGGCAATGTGCTCGGATTTGATCCATTTAAGCCTCTTGGCCCCGTGCTCGATCCGCAACATGCGACGTTGCAGGAGGCAACGCGGGCCGCTGGTGCGGCGTTTGGATTGCCGATGAATATCTATGATGCATCAAGCTCGAATGACAATTTGGGGGATTTGAAAAAGTATGAGACTTGGATGCCTCGGTTTATGGGGAATCTGAGCCATTTCTACCGCTATCTGGCACAAGGAAAAGAGACCAATCGGGCCGGAAATGCGGTGGTCCGCTTCGATCCCCACGACACCGAGCAAATGATGGAGATCCTCGCCCGCGCAGGCGGTTTCCAGCCCCGCCGCCTAACGGAAGAGTGGGGGAGGATCTCCGCTCGGGCGGAAAGCAGCGCATACTGGCAGCTTCGCAAGCAAGGTCTGATGAAGCAATTCGCCGAAGCGGTCAAAGCGGGATCGCAGGAGGACAAGGACCGCGTCGTGGATGCTATCAAGGAATACAACAGTAAACTGCCAGATGAGGCGAAAGGCTACGCGATCACGAGTCAGGGTCTGAGGACTTCGGTCCAGAACCGGATGCGGGCTGCGGCGATGAGTGATGAGGGACTTCCGAGTCAGAAGCGGGATATTCCGATCGCGGAGTCTTTGGAGCCGTATTATCCGAGGGGGTGGCCGAAAGATCTAGTGAAGGCAAAGGGCGTACAGTAGCGGGGTCGTCATTTTCGAACAGGCAGCGATCTGAAGGCAAAAACCAGAAATCGTTTCCCAGTCTGAAATGACAGAGACACTCGTAAAACTCATCGATCCCATATGGGTGTCGGCAGAAAGCATGGCTTGGCATTATTTTTCCTCGCTCTGTGTCTGGATGTTTTTGAACGTAGTGGGATCAACCAACGTCCAGCGCATCCGGCAAAACTCGCAATCTTTGCCTTCGCAGCGGATGATGCTCCCGGCCTGCCATCCGCCCCAACTGCGAGGCCATCGGTGATAAGGTAGTTTGTCCATCATCTTTCCTCGCTCTGTGTCTGGAGACCCCCTCTCGGGACTTGAACCCGATTCTTCCGGTGTAAATCCGGTCGCATCACCGTCAATGCTTGAGGGGGTCATTTTTGTTCCTCGAACCGCTTGATTTGCTCTTTCAGCATCGTGACAACGTCATCCCGTTGGGCGTTGGAGATGTAGTTGCAACGGCCCCCTTCTTTAACCTCGCCAAAAGGGAACATCATCACGATGAAGCCATTCTTCTTGACCCCATCCGGGTTGACGAATTCATCAATCGCTCGCGCCATTGCCTTCATCATCTCGACGTAGTCGTTCTGGATCGGGCCGTCGCCAAGGGTATTTGGGTCCTTTATCGTCATGATGATGGTCCCTTTTTCGCTGCGGAGGGGCATACTACCCCACTCACTCCGTTGATTACTGTTACCTCTAACTGGCGCGCATGAACGGCGGCGCGGACCGCTTCTTCGAATTCTTTGAGGGTCATATAATTCATACTCCGGCCCCACAGAGTTTTGCTGGTCATGAACCCAGAGAAGCGAACAGTGCTGACGATCTCCTGAACATGCTTGCTTTGACTAACGACTCCGATGGATTCGAAGACCTTTTGCATGTCCTGTTCATTGTCAGTGATTATCTGTTCAGCTTCTCTAAGATCATCCTCCTCAATAATGAGTTGCGATCGTTTGGCCGCCGCGAGCACAATTGCGAATTTGTGTAAGTGAGTTTGCTTCCGAGCCAGATAACCTCCATATCTGTCACTGGCCAAGTGTGCTGGTCGCAAATCTGGATTATTATGGTCTGCATACCAGGCACGCCCCCACTCTCTTGCGAATGGACTGAGCTGGTAAGGGCCACAAAGCTTGCTAATATCGATAAGGTCTGAAATGAGGTCATCACGTTCACTCTTATGGTCCGCGGGGCGCATGACTTCGTCAGGATAGGGGATCAGGCTGCGCTTCTTGTCCCCATATACGAATACAACGCGGGACGTTAACCCTCCACCAATCATCGCTTCGGGGAAGTTGTCTTTGAGCCAGGAGGGTGTAGTGGCCCCGATAATATTGAGCCACGGGTTGTCCACTTCAACATTTCCAGATGCCTTAGTCTTGTGGCGAAAAGTGTCTTTTTGTCCCTCCCACATCCGTATAAGAAAGGACATGAGCTGGTCATCATCGAGTCGAAGAAATGTACCAAGCTCGGAGATTTGAATAGTAAGACAGGACATTTTGGTGAGGTCTTTGGTCCCGTCGGGGTTGACGAAGCTGACATGCTCAATCGCGTCCTCCAGGTCCTTCGCGAGGGCTTGCCATGTCATTGATTCGGGTCCAAACTTCACGCCAGGTACTTTCGATAACAGCGACATCCCCATAGAGATCGAGGTGGACTTTGCTGCTATCCCTGGAGGACCAACTAAAATGATATAGAAATTCGGGGTCCACTGAAATTTCCTCATATCGATCCAGACTCGACGGCGGAGCGCACCAGCTAAAACAGACACTCCGGTCCAGAAATGAAATGCGGTCGGGCTTTCCGAATCGCGCGTGTAGTTCATATAGGCTTTGAGCCAGTTTGCTGATTTCCGCATTGGCGGTCCTCATTAGATGAGACCTTTTTCTTTCATAATCCAGGCTTCGCCGAATAGCTCATACGAGCCGTCCGCTTGTTTGTATAGCTCTCCTTGGGATTTGGGAAACCAGATCTCCTTGTCCCCTGTGTCGAGGTACCATGCCTTTTCAGTCTCGCGAAGCAGCTCGCAAGCCACGGAGGGCCGGTCGGTCGCGCCTTCGGTCATTTGCAATCTCCCCAGGAGGTTTCACTTCCCGCTATTCCCCACTGGATCGTGAGGGGGTCGTTGTAAGGCACGGTAATTTCAAGATGTCGCTTAATGGTATCGAGAGTAGAGGCCTCTCCCCAACGATGGGATGGGATCTGGAACACAATAGAATCGTGAACCTGAAGAAGAAGCTCGACCCACGGTACGGAGCCGCGTAGTTGGAGAGCACCTCTAAAGCAAACTTCCGCGACAGTAGATTGCGGTCCCCACGCGACAGCTTGCGTAAGTACGGAATCAGGACGGTCGAAATATACGATTCGATAGCCGAATTGATTTCGGATACTACGTGTTCGTTCAATACTATCTTTAACCCGGACGTGCCAATCTTTGATCCCAGGATGGAGGTCAAACCAGCGGCGCTGCCGGGCTTCGCAATCCGCAAGGGGCCATGCCACCGCAGGATTGAGGTGGAGGTTTCGAGCTGAGCTGAGATAATTGGTCCCGTGGACGAATCGCTTAAGGGCGTCGTACATGCGGCCCTTTTGCGTGCCGGGGTTCTTGTGGTGGCCTTCCGCTTCGCTGAACGCTTTACCAAGGAGATCCTCCCCGTTCATTAGATGGACCGATTTGCCTTCCCGGAATGCCTGCTTCAACTTGGAATCATTGGCCTCCCATGCGACCACTTGGGCATCCGCGCCCGCAAGGTCGGCGTCAACGATCACCATTCCGGGGTCTGGGATGAACATCTTGCGGATGTTCGGGAGTCTAAAGTCCTGTACTCCCATACCCGCTTTGACCCCGTCCGAAATCGGGTGGGGGGTCGGTGAGTTCGGTGATATCGACTCGGACGATGGGGGCGAGGATGAGCTGCGCAATACGGTGTTCGTGAGCGACATAGTGGGTCTCGTGGCCTCCGTTATACAGCAAGATAATCAGTTCGCCCGAGTAGTCCGGGTCAACAATGCCCGGAGTTGTGGCGACGATAATCGATTTCTTTGCAAGTCCGGATCGTGAGCAGACTTGCACAAAATAGCCGTCGGGGGGCTTGATTATAATTCCGGTGGGGACCGGAGTTACTGCGCGTTGGTGAATTGCTCGACTTGTTGGCCGCCCCGACTCGGTCAACAGGTAGGCAAATACGTCTAGGCCAACAGCAAATTCATTCGCTCGAACTGGTAGTTTGGCGTGAGGATAGAGCTTATGCACAGAAAGCATCGGCGCCCCCTGACGGGGGCCGGTGTACGGCACTGTACGCATTCTAGGACCCCTTTTTGTTATATTACTCCCGTTCTTCTCCTTTCGGGATGTTTTGCAGATTGGTCCCACGCCAGAAGGCGTTTGCGGAACTGGACCATCTGAATGTTTCGGTCCCGGCGGTGTTGAAGCTGCATTTCATGCGCCCATCGTGCTCCAACTCCGCCCCAATGAAGGTATTATTAAATACTCCAATCGAACGCTGAGATTCAAGGGCGTCCCATATTCGGGCCGCCCAAGGGATGTCTTTACGAAGGCGTTCCAGTGCCTCCGCATCTAGGGTCTCGTTCCCCGTCTTCCGGGATCTCTTCTGCGGGAATCCTAGAATCCGAAAGAACAGATCTTTTTGTTGTTTCCCCGAGTCGTGCCACGATTTCGTTGAGGATTTCGGAGCAAATTCGGAGTCGGTGATATATGATTGCGGGATTATTTTCAGAAGCCAATCATTGATCCTCCCTCGTTCATGGGCAAGTTGGAAGCCCATCTCTGCTCGGCGTTGTCGGTCGATGCGAACGCCGCGGCGCATCATTTCGAGGGCCATCGAATTTTTGGCTTTTTCAATGGCCCATAGGCTTGTAAAGTTCTGAGCAACGATTTGGGCACGTAGCTCGGTGGCGCACTCATAAGTCCGAAGGGCGTCCTCAGCGTTATACCGGAGATGCGCCTCCCAACCGCCTTCTTTAATGTCCCACTCTTTATTATCGTCCTTCCAATACCAGTAATAGTGATTGTACAGGGAAGCCAGATAATCGAGTCCTTTTGGGGTTCCGGGCCATAATAGATGGTGAGCGAGCATGGTATCGAAGTCGAGGTTAGGTCGAACTCCCCAGTCTCGCTCGATCCATTGGGTGTCGTAGTTGTAGTTTTGGCCTTCGATTCGGACATTTGGATGACTCAAGAGGAGGCGGATTGTTCGGACGAGGCTGAATTCCTCGGAATGAGTCCAATAAGAATCAAAGCCTCCACCGCGCTTGGGTCGCACAAGCGGTAGGACAAGCGCGGTCGATCCAGGCCGATAAGGACCGTCGGCAAAGGCCATACAGGTGATGTTCCCTTTAGATGTCTCAATGTCGTGAGACAGTCGGAGCACATTTCCGCTTGCAGCGTGAATGAGCCATTGTCCGAGTACATGGTCTGCGGTTCGGTAGTCGGGTAGGTGTATGACATTTGGAGGTGAAGATGGTCGCCAATCTCCACTAAGTGCAAGTGGAATCCGGGAGTGTAGGTCATGAATCGTCACCGCTCTCTGGTACCACGCCCTCATTATCGCTGCGGGATGGAGTAAGGGGAGGATCTTCAAGCCCGGCAATCTCACGTCCGCGGCGCGCTGAAGCATTGAGCCGCGCCAAGACGTTATTCCTGTAGGAACAAGGATCGTTACACCATCCCCCGCCGACTCGGACGAAAAAGATACAAGGGATTCGGTTAGTGCCCACAGAGCGTAATTGCCAAGTGCAATAACAATTTTGGGCTGCACTGCTTCGAGTTGAAGGAACAGCCGCTCTAGCTCGGATTTCGCCCAATCCGTCGGGTGGAGGTTTTTCCATGTTGGGAACCCGCTGGTACGGTGGTGGAAGAAACGCCAAACCTCGTTGTTCGGGGGCTGGGCGGCGAAGCAATTGGTGCAAAATATCTGACTGCGGGATAAGCCAGCTTCGTTTAGTATACGGTCGAATTCATTACCGCTCGGCCCCACGAGGGGCTTTTTCAAATATGCTTCGTTTGCTCCCCAGCTTTCAGCGACGACCGCTATGTCCGCTTGGTGGGGACCGGAGGTGCCATACCACAAGTCGGACAGCGGGATCGGGGGCGGGATCGTTGGTGCATACGTCATTCGAAATAGGCTCTCTATGGATAGCGTTTCCGCAGAAAGTGCTATAGGCTTGTTGTTTAGTGGCGTCGCCGAGAATACTATAACTCTCGGCGAGAGCTGCTCGGGCGAACATGATTGTGGTTCGCCATCCTTTGATTGCTTCAAGATTGCTGTACTTCCCGCACTCCCTGACTGGTGTCCCCGGCATCGGCGGGTTCCTTCTGGGTTTTGACTAGAGATAGATTGTAGGCTTTCAGGTCAATTTCAATTCCCAGTGCTTTCATATTTAGTTCCCGAGCCGCGACAAGAGTAGAACCACTTCCACAACAAGGATCAAGGATATAATCGCTAGGCATAGAACTGGCCGCCAAAAGCTCCTTAATGAGGCTAACAGGTTTTTCAGGCCCGTATTCTCTCTCGTCGCGCGCAACTCGATTGTGTCGGAGTACGTCAATGGGAGAATGGATAAGACCTTTTTGACCTTTCCGTGCGAAGAAGATCCATTCTGTGGTACGGCGAAAACCTTCCCTTCCCCAAGGTGCCATGCCCTCAGAATCAGACTTTTGCCATGTAATTGGAGTTCGAAAAGGGTCCCATCCGGCTCTTGCGGCAGATTCTTTGAGCCATCCGAAAAGGTCAATGTCACAGAAGATAAACAAATTTGCTCGGGCCTTTGTGACCCGGAAGCCCTCATTGATGATGCAGGTAAGTATGGATTTTGCGGCGTCGGGTGTATCTTCGTAGTTGTGGTGGACGACGGTTCGTTGGCGGAATCCTCCGGAGTCGACTCCAATTCCATATGGCGGGTCGGCGAGAATTGTATCAAAGGTACCGGCTTCGAGTTTGGGGAGGATTTCGAGTGCATTACCATGGCGGACCTCAATTGATGTTATCTTTTTCTGCCCGCGTTTGATTAACTCGGCCTCGAAGGCTCGCTGCTGGTTGGCAACAATGAGGTTGAAGGCTTCGGTCGCGTTGCGGGCTTTCGCGATTTCGGGATTGGCGAGGTGTTCGTTGATAATGGTCGCTTGGCGGATGTTGCGAATCATGGTTGACTCAGCGGAACTGCCGCCAGTTAATTCATTGACCCGTTCGGCAATAACAGCGCGCGCAGTATCAGAAATAGACTGGTTAGGATTACCAGACTTGCGCATATTATGAATATAAGCGAGAGCAGCCACTCGGTCCTGCCACGGAAGTTCGAGGCGATCCACGTTTTCAGCCAGCTCGATTTCTTGTCTCTGAATGTCATTCAGGGCCTCGTCGAGTAGCGTCACCGGCATGGTGCCGGGAGGGAAGCTGATCTTATGATGCGTAAAGGTCTTCCCGGAATCGCTGATAAGGTCGATCGCGCGCAAGCGACGTTCGCCTGCAACGAGGATGTATTTCCCATTGCAAGCCTGAACAACCGGGGCGTGAAGGAGGCTATTCTCCAGAATCGAATCTTTTAATTCCTCCAAGGAAGCCTTTGGAATTTCCCTGCGTTGGCGAGGAGGTATCACTACGTCCAGACGATTGATCGACAGCATCGGAGGGACCTGTTGTTTCGAGGGGCAAGATGGCGGCGATCCAGTCTCGGGGGAAGAAGCCGAGAGGTTCGTTTTTTGCATCGTAGACGACATAGTCGTCGCTATGTGTGCCGTCATCATTGATCGCAACCATGCGACCGTTTGGGATGATTGCACGGGCGAGTTGGCCGTCCGGGGCCATGTGGCGGAAGAAGAGAACAACTCCGGCTTCAAACATTGAATCCTCCATAAAGTTCCCGCCGGGAGTCGGGGTGTCGGGGGTGACAGGGCGGCAACCCCCGGCGGGCCTCAGACTGCTGTAGGAGCAGCAGCCTAAGCAGAGATCTTCGATACCCGATTCACTTCAGCGTACTTCTGCGTCGGGTCGTTCTTGTCACTCCGCTGAGTGACCTTAATCATAACAGGGCCTTTGCCCTTCAGCATCATGGGATTCCATGCGCCGTCGTTTTGGTCGAGGGCTTTGCGGAGCCGACCGAGGCCGACGTTTTTGCCCTCACTGAGATCGAGGTTATCACCGTTTACGTCCAGCCAGATGTTCATCGGAACAATTACCTTGTCCCGCTTGAGTTGCTGGTTCGGCAATTGGTCCCCCATGATGGCGAACTGCACGACACATTGCGGGGAGAGCTGGTTGCCATTGCGGTCCAGACCCCCTTCCCGGAAGGTGATCGCTTTATCACCATCGTCAACGTAGGCTTTGTATTCCCCCTCCGGGCACGCCACCGTGACCGTGCTGAAGGAGTCGTTGTAGGTCTGGTTGAGAAACTTTTCTGCATCAAATGACATGGTTCATGGTTCCTTGTTACGAAACTGCGGCCTGAGTCTTGGAGGGGCTCCCCTCCGCAGCAAGGGGAGTTTTGGTGTTGGCGATTTGTTCTCTTCGCCGATAGGCGTCGACGATAATCCCAAAATCTTGAGGGATAGAGTTCCCTGAGGGGAGGGCTCGATTCTTGAGATCAGCTTCACTGTCTTGTGTGGACCACAAAAACTTGCCAGCTTGATCCTTTCGGCCTCTAACAACTTCACTGAAAAAGCGAGGTATTTTAGGCGCGAGTTTGCGACCCAAAGTTGATACCGTAACTTTTGCAATTCCTGTGATTTCATCGGGTTCTTTCTCAATGTGACTGGTAAGGACAAAGAAACATTTGCAATCACTGCTTAGTTTGAGCAAAAGCATTTCGATTGCACTCATGGCGATGCCCCATTCGCCCTGATGCGGGGAAGGCTTAAAGCCTACAGTATGCTGCATAGCAATGAGACTAAGACCGCTAAGACTATCAATAACCAGAGCGCGGTCAGAGCCCCACGTAGTAACATCGCCGTAATCTCGGCCAGTGCGTTCATCGTGGAAGTTCTCCAAATTAGCCAATAGTTTGGGGAACTGTTTCATTTCCTCCTTACCAATTCCCGACTTCAGGTTTGCGATATCGGAATAGGACATTGAATTTATTCGGGTCGATAGGTCCTTCATTCCTTTCCAGCCGGGGCTTGCGGGAGAGACCACGGCATAGTGCAATAGGTCGATGCTGACCTTTTCCCTCTCCCATGCGTCGAGGAGGGAGTCAACTCCGGTGGGTTCGGTGACGATGACGAAGCACTCAATTCCCTTCTTCGCCAGAGTCACGATGGATGTTGTCTTCCCAGAACCAGCAGGTCCCAGTATCAGGCAGTGCGGGGGTTGGAGCGGCATTTTTATCTTCCCAATAATGGCAACGATATCGGCTGTCTTGCGGTACTCCCCAATAGGGGTGGTTGCACTTCGCTACGATGGGCTCAGGGGGTGATCCGTCCCAGTCCCAATGGCTGCAAGTGGCACAGTATCGGTAACGGGGTTTTTCTCGAGTGGGTTCCATCGGCGGACCTCATATGAGTCATACCAATTGGATGGCTGGTTGCTGGAACAAAGCGGGATGAAAGGACAATGGGAATACGCGACACAGGTGTCTCCCAAGTTGTAGTCCCAATAGCCCTCGTTCCAGCAACCAACCAAACGGGTCAGGTCCCGGCGGAGTTGTTCGAACCATCTGTCGATGAGGTGTTGGGGGTATAGCTTGACCGCTTCAACCTGGCGAATTTGCGTCTTTGTGATAATGACTCCACGAACGACGACAGTATTGCAAGGTATGCCGAGATGCTGGAGGGCCCAACAATAACCCAAGAATTGACTTCGGAGGTCCCACTTTTCTGCCCAATTAGATTCCAGACGCTGAGCAGTCTTTTCGTCTCGGATGACAGGTCGGTTATCTTTCTTTCCGAGCAGATCGAATCTGCCAACATAGATAAAGGGATCACCGGAACTTGGATGCCTTGGGAATCCAGGAAAGTCGAGCGGGATTGCGAAAGAGTATTCAAACGTCGCTCCATCTCCGGTGAAATACGGTTGCACGCTATCAGATCGAGGAGGATAGACTCTAACATAGTCCTCGACAGCAGCCCACATGTTCTCAGGAGTTTTTGGATGGCCTTCTTTTCTAATGATAAAGTCACCCCACTCGTGGTGGAATGTGGAGTAGGCGCGAGCGAGTGCTTGAGACGTATCGATGCCATTGCTGAACACCTCTCTGTAGAAGCGCTCCAGCGTGCTGCTGAAGACCGCTCCGGCGTGCAAGTCAATTGAGGTGTCTGCGGGACGAAGGCCGAGTACGTACTCGTTGTAGAATTTCTGAAGGCAACTGCGGGAACAGTTTATCATTGTGGAATCGATATGTGCGGGCAATATCGGTTGCGGGGTCATAGTTCAATCTCTACTTTCTTCACTCCTGCATGACGCAGGATGAGGCGGGCAAAATTAATTGCTACTTCTGACGGAAAACCGAGCCAAGAGACCTCGGTGTTGAAATTGATGATGACGTTGCCTTTGCTGTCATGGGCGACGCCGACGTTTAGTGCCCCCAAGTCGGTGGGGCCGAGCATCCCTTCGGGATAGTCGCCGGTGGGGCCGATTTTGTCCTTCTTTGGCATCAGATCGAGTCCAGAGATGGGACAAGATTTCCACCTTTGCGGGAAGAGGAAACCTTGGCGGGGGAAGAGGATTTGCGCCTCAAGACCCGGTGGATGGCCACCAGTTCCATCAGCGCATTATCGTCCAGTTGCTTGTAGTCGCCATTCGGGGCCGTCCCGATTAGTTGGGTACGGCGTTCGAATAGCTGGGTCTGAGACATGGAGTCAAGATGCTCGAAAGCATCCATCACGTTAGTCATTGGTCCTTCTCCGGTTTGTGGTAGGTTGGCGGGTTCTCCAGTTTGTTGACGTAGTCAGTGAGCAGATCGGTCATCACCTTGCTAATCGCTCCGTACTTCAGCTTATTGAGAACGGGGTCCCAATGGTACTGGGAGAAGCGAGCAAACAAGGTGGCGGGGAAACTCACCTTCTGCTGGACGTAGTGCTCGGGGGTCCGGCGCCTTGACATTGCTTTTCTCTCTGTTTCATCACGTCGCCACGGAATCTTTGGGCTTCAAGAATATCCGGTCTCCCTGCCAGTTCAACAATCTCGTCCCCGGTTGGATTGCGGAGCTTGCCGTTGGATTTGAACACCATCAGGTGTCCGCAATAGAGGCAGATTGATACGTCTCCCTTCTTGGGCATCGCACCAGAAGGATCGGTCGCGGTATCCAGTTTGTGACCGCAAGCGAGGCAGGATGAGTGTGGAACTCGGTACATCTTGAAACCAATGGGGCGCTTATCGAACCGATTATGGCCCCAAATTATCATAACGGTCAACACATTTTTGCGAGGTTCTGTCATTTTTTTGGGACCGTGGTGGCGTCACGAAGGGTGGCGAGAAAGTCATCGACGGGCTCGTTGGGGCCGGTGGCTTTGACTTCGTACTCGCTGGTGTCGGGGAGGGGAGCAACTATACTGACCCCCGCATCGCGGACCGCTTGGCGGAACTCAGCATCCCTCGGATTCAAGACAATGATCCGGGGGTCGGCGGGGTCTTTGTGGATTCCGCAGCGATATAGTTGCTCCCAGTCTGCGTGTTTTTCCCGCTTCATGGCCGCCCGGAGGGCGTTCAGGCGGTGCATGAAGCGGGTCGCGAGGGCCTCGGTGTTGAATCGGATGCGAAGCTCTTTATTTGCACCCTCGCGCAGCGTGGCCTGCAACTCAGCTCCGAAGGAGCTTACAGGAAATCGGTTACTAACGGTCATCGACTTTCTCCTCTTGAAACCATGAAACAAACTCGTCTAGTGCCTCAACGCATCTGGCTTCTTTAAATGCTTGAAGCACCATTCTCTTCTTAACCCACCAACTATAGCCGTCTTCGTTGTTGACTATATTATCGATGGAATTGAGTAGTGCGGTCAGCTCTTTGCTTATCATTGGCGTTTACTCGTGCGGGGGATCATTGTGGTGTATTTGTAGAGGTAAGCGCGGGCTTCACGGAAGGAACTATAATTATTGACCCCCGGATGATAAGCCCAATTGTGATGACCGTCAAGGGCCACTGTGATAACTGGTATGCCGATTGCGATGGCAGTTCCGGCCTCAATTAGGGCGCCTCGGAGGGCGTCGTGGCTTCCGGCGTAGAGGAGCAGGAAGTCACTATCTTTGACATCTTTGATGTTCTGGGTCCATCCGATGCAATAGTCGTCTGGTGAGACCTCGCGTCCTTGGATCTCGGCCATGACATCGAGGGAATTAACCCAGGTTGCGGTCCACTCAATAAAATCCCAATCGGGGTCTTCGCGGAGCTTGAGCCAGAGGGGCCGGTGGTGCAGCTTGGATGCGGTGTAGACCTTTGGCTTATACATTAGATGTCCTCCAAGTTGGGGGTTATGCCTCCATCAGTGTTTGCGGCCGGAGGCCGCACTCTGCCGATCCGGCGCTCAAGCGCCTCCAGCACCGTGTAGTGGTCACGGAGATCTTCTGGCATCGGAGGCACGAGATGCATTGGAATAGCTATCTCGAGTTCCATATACCAGAATGGATACGCGCGATGACCGCTAGTGGGAATGATCCACCAGAAGTTATCCTTGTCGATCCACATTTGCTCTGCCACGTCAAAGGCGACCTCCCCTCGGACCTTGTGGGCGATCAGATATCTTTCGTTGGTTTCTTCGGCCATGTAACGCCTTCCCCTCTCTTCCATTCTGCGACGGTGCAATCGCCCCCGTCGGTGATGATGACCCGGTTGACGAGGCCCATCTTGCAGGCCACGTTGTTTGTGTAGTGGTGGAAGGCTCTGACGGCCTCCTCCGCGTCTACGAAGTGCCGCACCCGCTCATACAAACCGGCGGGGTCGTTGAAGAATTGATAAACGCTGAATTCACGATCACTCATGGGAATCTCCTTCGTGAATGGCTTCGCTGATTCGACCGGGGTGGACGCCGAAGCGCTCCGCGATCTTTTTCTGGGACATGCCCTTCTTCCGCATCATGCGGACCTTTTCCCTCTGGATTGGGGTCAAGGTGTTGCTCTCCTTCGGAGCGCGAAAATCGGCCTTTACTCGATTGAGGAGCGGGAGGGCCTCCGAAATCAAGGCGTGGGCTTGGAGGAGCATCTCGCGGGCGCGGGGGATTTTTGGTGGTCTGCGGGTCATAGCTTCTTGCCTCCCATATCTTTAATCTCGGACGGCAGGACAACCTGCAGGCCCGATTTGTGAAAATGATCGACCACGAGATTCGTGGTCGGCTTGGCGGGGAATTGGAATGAACCGTAAAGGTCGAGGATGTTGTTGCAGGGCGCGAGGCCCGGCTTCGCTGTTTTGAGATCTGGGAAGGGAGCACGCCAGCGTTTGCCAGCGTGCTCTGCTCGGAGGCGTTTGATTTCTCGTTGCCTCTTTTTCCACTTCACTTATGGGCCTCCCACTTTCGGCCAAACCAGAAGCACGCAGCTCCGAAGGCCATAAATGGGAGGTAGTAATCTGACAGGATCTCTGCCACGGTCATTCAGGCCTCCTCGATTTCGACAACTTCGGCGCTCTCGACCTTGTAGTCGCCCTTCTTTGCCGCGGCGATGAGGGAGTTACCAATCTCATTGGCCTCCTCAATATCATCGCCTTTGACAGTGAAGGTGATGGTGATCCAATATTCGTTCATGCGGGACTCCTCAGATATCGGTTTCGAGAACTTCAACCGGCTGGCCCGGAACGAGCCAAATGCACTCATTGCACTTGCAATGGTCGACATAACCGGAATGGATGACGCCGAGGATGAACTCGGCGGCAAGGTGGACGTGATGATGCAGGCCGTCGTCGAAGAAGGTGACAACTTTGTCGGTGAAATAGTAGACTGCCATTGAGATACTCCTATATCTCGTCTAGGGTTGGCACCACTTTGGTCGGTGTGGCCTTAGCCACCTTGGTCTCCGCTGCCTGCGGTGCATACTTGCGGCGGAGAGTCTCGGCCCACGCTTCGCGAGAAACGGGAATTACGTTGTCTGGTGCGCTCTGGTAGACCGAAATGGTTGCGCAAGCGACACAGACCGGGATTGCGCGGGGCTTGACCGCGACCTGATAGATCGGCTTCGCCGAATTGATTGTGCCCGCTACCGGGCGTAGGTTTTGGATACTCTTGGTCGGGTGGACCCAGACTTCATAGATCTGGGTATATCGCTCGGTCGAGCCGCACCCAAGACAGGTCTGGGCGTGCGCATGAAGCACATAACTGTCGAACACCAGTTGGCGGCTCTCGCCTTCAGAAAGTTGATAGTTCATTTGTTCCACCATGATTATATGTCGTTGAGGGACGGGGTTGCGTTGCCCAAAGGTCGCTGGCGCGGGGCCGCAGTGGTTGGGACCATGAGATACGTGTTTGAATTGCACGATTTGCAGGCGATCTGCCATTTGGATTTCGCGCGGGTGTTGTGGCTTGAGGGATCAAAGATGAATCCGTCCTTGGCTAGCACGGCGTCACCGCAGCAATAGCACCAGCCAGCGTAGAGGTTTGAGCGGTTGCTATTGATGGTCGGCTGGTGAGGCGGGCGTGGCGGACGGGGTGGAGGTGGGGCCTGTGCAGGCTGCGGGGCCTGAGCATAGGCAAAGGGAGGTGCCTTTGGTGCGGGCCTCGGCGGAGCCGGGGGCGGACGGTGGGTCTGACGGTTGAGCGGGACATCGACGGATTTGAACGGATCTTCTATCACCTTGATTTTGCCGTGGATTAGCTTTTCCCAATCCCATCCGGCGGATTTGAGCAAGTCGTTTGCCTTGCGAACGGCGATGACCGCCTCCCCGTCGTTCGAGGAGGTGGTCATCTTGAGCAGCTTGATTAGCAGCTCCTGCTTTGGGAGATCTTCGCTCACTCACCACCTCGTTCGTAATAGTTCGTGTATCGCCAACTGCGCTCCAGATAGTTGCAGAGGTGGGTTCGCCAGCCTCCACAATCTCCATTGCAGCACATATGCCACCATGGACGGGATTCGCAGATGAACTTGGCATATCCCGTGTTCGGAGTGAAGCTGTCGAAATATCTGCGGCTTCTCATATGCCAGATGGTCCACAGATAGTTGAAGATTTCGTATTTCAATCGGTCTCTCATTTCCCGTTGCTCCCATTGGTCAGGAAGCCACCGAAGTTCTTACGCTCATCTTCGGAGAAATTGATGTCGTCCCCGTAGAGGGCGTGCTTCAGGCGCTTGTCGCCAAGCGACTTGCCAGCCTCGAGGAGCTTCTGCTTACGGACCCCGATGGTGTTGGTCTCATCTGCCCCGAGCAGCTTGGCCTGCTTGCTGTTGTTGAAGTCGGCACCGAGGAAGGTGACTTGCCAGCCCTTCGCACGGCACCAGTCGAGCAGGGCGCGCGCTTGGTCGGCGGAGGTGTGGTTGCTGCCGTTCTCATCACCATCCGTCACGATCACGATGGAGGCTTTGGGCGGATCAAGGTCGCGGAGTTTGCGACACATCAGATTGATCGCGTCGTACAGGGGCGTCATTCCGCCATTGTATCCGATGTCGGTGAACGGTCCCCAAGTATCGAGGGTCGAGTCGCGGGGGACGTAGTCCAGATCCACGGAGTCAAAGACTTGGATAATTCCGTGTGAGTTGACGTTCTGGCTCTTGAGCACGTTGACGTAGTTCTCAAGGGCGCCCATTGTGTCCCACCAGAGGTGGGACATGGAGCTTGATCCATCCAGCAGGATGTAGTCAAGCTGGGGGGCTTGCAGGGTTCCGATTCGGTTTGTGACTTGGTTCATGCGAAGATTCCTGAGAATGAGCTGAGCAATTCAGCTTCTGTGGTTGACGGGAGCCCGACAACGACGCTGTCGAGCCAGTCTTGCGGCTCCAAAATG
>AP72_2010_repI_A01DRAFT_1000010_pt1 | contig 23227 bp, 15 predicted proteins | sample AmaPasreplicIA01_FD_9191 | JGI IMG/M metagenome (IMG submission 9191) | reverse complement strand
TCTCGTCGTCGCTGAATTTCGGATTCAGAAACCTCCAGATCAAGTCTACGGGCGGCCACGTCGAGATTGATCATGTCGCCGTTTTCGACGACAGCCAGCGCGCCTCCAGCCGCGGCTTCAGGCGAGATATGTAAGACTACAGTTCCGTACGCCGTGCCGCTCATTCGCGCATCCGAGATGCGGACCATGTCATTAATTCCCCGGCTCAAGAGCCGCGCGGGTAACGGCATGTTTCCCACTTCAGGCATTCCGGGATAACCGCGTGGGCCGCAGTTCTTAAGCACCAATATGCAGTCTTCGTCGACATCCAAGTCAGGATCATCGATGCGAGCGCGAAGCTCTTCAATGGTTTCAAAAACTACCGCTCGTCCTCGGTGAGCCATCAATGCGGGAGTAGCGGCAGATGGTTTGATGATCGCCCCATCGGGACAAAGATTTCCGCGCAGAACGGCTATTCCGCCAGCAGCTTTCAGCGGGTCATTGAGCGGCCTAATTACATCACGGTTGTAGCAAGGAGCATTAGAGACGTTCTCGCCAATAGTCTTTCCGTTGACTGTTAACGCCTCACGGTGAATCAGGTCCCCCAACTCTCGAACTACGGCGGGTAATCCGCCGGCGTAATAGAAATCCTCCATCAGATACTTGCCGGCTGGCATCAGGTTCACCAGGCAGGGAATATCTCGACCGAGGCGATCCCAATCGTCAAGGGTGAGTTCAACTCTCATACGCCCGGCAATCGCCACCAGATGAATTACCGCGTTGGTCGAGCCGCCGATCGCTGCCACGACGCGAATCGCATTCTCAAATGCCGCGCGGGTAAGAATGCCTGAGATGCGCAGGTCTTCCCCGACCATGGCGACTATCCGGCGGCCGGCCATGTGAGCCAACGCGTAGCGACGCGAGTCGACCGCGGGTATCGCCGCATTGGTAGGCAAGCCAACGCCCAGAGCCTCGACGACGCTGGCCATAGTCGATGCGGTTCCCATCGTCATGCAGTGACCGGCCGAGCGATTCATGCATCCTTCGGCTTCAACGAATTCGCATTCGCTCATTGCGCCACTGCGCACCGCTTCGCTGAACTTCCAAACATCAGTACCCGAGCCAATATCCTGTCCGCGGAATTTTCCGTTGAGCATTGGACCCCCGGAAACCATGATGGTGGGTAGATCGCAACTCGCGGCACCCATCAAAAGTGCCGGGGTTGTTTTGTCACAGCCAGCCAGCAGAATTACGCCGTCGATTGGATTAGCTCGAATGGATTCTTCCACGTCCATGCTCACGAGATTGCGAAAAAGCATCGTGGTCGGCCGCATCAATGTTTCACCCAGAGACATGACCGGGAACTCGAGCGGCAGTCCCCCGGCTTCATAGACGCCCCGCTTGACGTGTTCCGCCAGCGTGCGAAAGTGCGAATTGCAAGGCGTCAACTCCGACCAGGTATTACAGATGCCGATTACCGGTCGCCCATCAAACAGATGATCGGGCAGACCCTGGTTCTTCATCCAACTGCGATGGATGAAGCCATCTCGACTTCTGGAACCGAACCATTTTGAGCTGCGAAATTTCATCAATGGTGTCCGACCGGCTTCAGCTTGTCGTTGCTTCTTGAGAAGGTCGTCCTGTCCGGAGAGATAAACTCAAGTTGGGTGGATTTGGCAGCTCGGACCCAAAGGACCAAAACTGCCGCGATCATCGCCGACAGCGACAGATACAGCACGCCACCAAAAAATGAACCAGTGACTCTGCTTACATAACCAACAACGTAAGGCCCAACGAAGCCGCCGAGATTTCCCACCGAGTTGATCAGGCCGATCGAAGCGGCCGCCGCCGATCCCGTGAGAAAGCTGGTTGGCAGTGCCCAAAAACCGGGTAGGTAACCGTACATTCCTACGGCCGCCACGCAGAACATCAAGACCGCGATAAAAACATGGTCTCGCACGGAAATGGCCGCGAAGAGTCCGACACCGGCTAAGATCATCATTGACGCCGCGTGCCAGCGCCGCTCGCGGCTTCGGTCGGAAGACCATCCGACGATTAGGATTCCGAAAAGGCCGGCGGCAAAGGGGGGCGCGGAAAGCAGGCTCACCATCAGATTGGATGACCCGGACAAGCTTTTAAGAACGGACGGCAGCCAGAACGTAAAGCCATAGACTGTCGTGACCATGAAGAAAAAGGAGAGCGTCAGGAGAATCACATCGCGATTGCGAAACGCCTCCCGGAAACCGTAAGCGCGCCGGCGCTCTTTCTCTCTTTGCTCGCTTTCGAGTTCAGAGATAAGCCAAACTCTTTCATCCTGCGGTAACCAGCGCGCCTGATGCGGCCAGTCTGTCAAATAGAAGATTGTCGCGATGCCGAAGAGAACCGCCGGAATCCCTTCGATGATGAACAGCCAGCGCCAGCCGGGCACGCCCAGCCAATTTACGCGCAGCAGCAAACCGGAAACCGGGGAACCGATAAAAAGAGAAATCGGCTGCGCTGCGACAAAAACCGCCAGTGCTTTGGCCCTGTCAGCATAACGAAACCAGTGGCTGAGGTACACAATAATTCCAGGGAAGAATCCGGCTTCGGCGGCGCCGAGCAGGAAGCGAAGCACATAAAACTGGTTCCTGGTCTGCATAATGCCCATGAGGATTGCGACTATGCCCCAGCTAATCATAATGCGAGCAATCCATCCCCGGGCGCTCCAATTCTCGACCAGGAGGCTGCCTGGAATCTCCAGAATAAAATAACCGATGAAGAATACTCCCGCGCCAAAGCCCAGCACTGCATCCGTAAAGCCAAGATCTCCCTTGAGCTGCAGGAAAGCATAGCCCAAGTTGACGCGATCAAGATAAGCAATGATGTAAAGGACGAACAGGTACGGCATCAGGCGCCGCATAATGCGCCGACGACAGCGGTCAGCGATTGAGTTCCGTTCGATCTTTTCTTCCGCAATCAATTCGCGCGCTCCAGCGACTCGACCAAAATAGACTTGAGACCGGCGAGGAATGCTTGTTCGGTCTCATCGGCCGTGACTACGACTGAACGGACCGACCTGCGGGCCAAAGCTTCGCGCCAACTTTCGGCAATCGCAGGACTCCCGGTGATTACCACCGGCTCAGCATTGCTCAACATCCCTTTGGCGAACAGCACGCCAAGATCGGAACTGATGAAAGCACCAACCAAAAATGAAAATCTCTCGGACGGCGTCCCCTGGTCCGCCAATTCCAGCAGTCTTACTGAGAATAGAGCGCGTGACAAACCGGAGCGCCGGTGTTCCTTCATGCCTGCTTCAATCCATTGCCTGGCCAGGCTGGCAGGACGATCCGCGGGAAGGGAACTGGCCAGAATTGTTTGTGTCTGCGCGGCGTGAATCAACTCGCCGGAAAGGGATGTGATACTCGATTCGATTTGTCCTTCCCGGTTTAGCCGGACCGCTTTCCAGTGAGACCCGAGATTCAGCACCACACCAGGCGGTTTCAACCGGCCCAGTTGCAGCAATCCCAGGCAGAGAACCTCTTCACCCCGCATAACGTCAACCCCATCCAGCGAATCGCAATCGATTTTATTCGGGCCGCAGCGCACACCAGGAACGAGAAGAATTGGCAGCCCGGTGATGTCCGGACAATCAAAGAATCGAGAAGCGCCCGCGATCTCTGCGACACCGGCGGGCGCCGCCACGTGGGGCAACTCCGCAAGGCCGAGTGATGAGCTGATCATTCCCGCGGCTGCCACCCAGGTAGCACACGCATCTTGCGCGTGATTCACTGGCCGGATGCCCGGGTCACTGTGCCAAATCGAACTGCCATTCTGACTCTCTAACTCTGCAATCAATTCTTTCAATGCCCTACGCAATTTTGCCGGCGATCCTTCGCGTGCGCTGTCGCGCACACCCGTCGCGCGACTCAGTCGTAAGAGGATCTCATCGCCGCGGAGCAGCCACCCTCGAGTATTGGTTGTGCCCATGTCGACGTAAATGACGCAAAGGCTTTTATCGCGATTCACAACGCTATGCATGCAGTTCACGGCGTAAACCGGTTCAGTGGAGAGTTTGACGAGACTCGCCATGCTGACACACGTGGCTAACTAAGAAGTACTGTCACGGGGCTGAAATACGGCGCGACGCGAGAAGGTCAGGACAGAAAAGACCTCAAGGTTGGAGACCATCGGGGCGCCGCCAGCGCGGAGGCGTCCCGTGATCATCTTCATCGCTGAACTAGAAGATAAGCTTCATGCCGATCTGTCCAATCCGTGGGTCAAGTGCTGTGGTTAGGGCGCCAAAGTTTCCTTTACCCGTACTGAGCTTCGCAAAGTTACCGGCGGCGATGCTCTCGTCAAAGTTGACGTGGTTGAAGACATTGAAAAACTCGCCACGCAACTGGAAGGTAACCCTTTCTGTTATTTTGAAATTCTTGGTCAGCCCCAGGTCCCAAAGATAGAGACCTGGAAAACGGAAGGCGCCCTTACCGGCATCGCCGAACGTGCCGGCGTCGTTAGTAGCGAAGCCAGTGAGGCTGAGCCAGTCCTTGCAGGCCTTTGTGAGACCCGCGCAGGTCCCGGCGCCGTAGGCCGGGCCGACCACTTTTGCGCGGTCCAATCCGATTGCGGTGCCGGACCTGTCAACTCCCGACAAGATCGTGAGTGGCCGGCCGCTCTGAGCTTGAACGAGACCGCTGATTTGCCAATCGCCCAGGACATACCGCACGATCGAATTCCTGCCCTTCAGACCCGGCAGTTGCCAAACGTACGAGCCCACGAAGCGGTGGGTGTGATCGAATTCCGACGGTCCCCAGTCAAGCTGATGTCTTAACGGGTCGTCCCAGGGACGTGCCGATGAAGTATCGAATCCGTTGACCCCTGCTCCGGGCGGAAGATCATCCGTGCTTCTCGACCAGGTGTAATTAGCGAGGATGGTCAAACCGTGCGTGGAACGCTTCTCGACGCCGATCTGAAACGACTTATAATTGGCATTGATATCCTGTAAGTCCTGCTGAACTGTACTGAACAAAGGGCAGTTGGCTACGGTGCAACCGGGGAAGGGCTTGGTAACGGTGGCAGCGATAGCATTCAGCCGGAATGGAGTAGTCGAAGTTCCGCCGACAGGCCGCGGGTTCAAATTCAACGTCTCTGTTAGATGGCTGCTGTGTGAGCCGACATAAGCTGCGCGCAGCAAGAGATTGGACTTCAATTGTCGCTCAACCGACAGGTTCCAGTTGTTCACCGTCGGTGTCTGGTACACGTTCACCGGGTCCCAGCTCAAAATAAAACTGCCCAGCCCAAAGTCAAAGTTCTTGTCGGGCGGGAATTTGAATGGAAATGGATAGGTTGTTTTTTGGTTCGTGCAATTCTGCAGGGCCTGGGTTGCAGCCTTTTGGCAGAGGGGATCACTGAAAGTACCAGGATTGACAACTCCGGTATTGAGTATTAACTGCGGGCTGAAGGGTGACAGATCTACGAACCGATTGTTAATGATCCCCGGAATGCGTGTATCGTAAAAAATACCGAAGCCGCCACGTATACTGGTCCGGCCATCACCCTTCAGGTCGTAAGCAAAACCAACGCGTGGCGCAAAGTTCTTATAATTTGGACGAATGCCATCCTGCGGGACTCCCGCGTCACCCGGATAGAAGACACCCGCGGGCGCATTGGGATATTGGGTCGAATGGACGCCAGCGATCAGATCGTTAAGTCGGAATTGTTCAACCCGGCCCTTGAGTTCACGCCAGGGCTTGGCGGGTTCCCAGCGCAGTCCAAGATTCAAGGTCAACTTCCGACTAAAGCGGTAGTTGTCCTGGAGATACATGCCAAAAAATGTATTGCGGTTCTCCTTAAACTCTCCTGCTCCCTGGCGGAAGGCGAGGTTGCCGCTGTAATCGCTGAGCTTGCCGGCCAGGAAGTTGGCAATGCTGCTAAAACTAAACTCGGGCGGCTGAAAGAACTGATTGTTTAGATCCACCTGGCTACGTTCAAGCACGAAGCCGAATTTTAAATCGTGCTTTCCCTTGACCCAACTGACGTCGTCGCCAAATGTTATGTTGTTGCGGATGAAGCTTGCCTGAGGATTGTCGCCAAAGCTGAAGAAGCCGTTTACCCGGATCTGCTGAATCGATTTCTTCGGTGCCTCGAAAGGAAGGTCTACGCCGAGGTCCTGAACACTCTTGGCGTTGTCTGCCGGCCCTCGGGTTGCGTTCTCCGGTGCATAGCTGAAGCGAAAATCGTTTATGAGCGTCGGCCTGATAACGTGTGTCCAGTGGCCCAGATAGTTTTGGGACTTAATCGTTGAGCCGTCTGAGTATCTAAGGTAGTTAGTTTCATCAAAAACCGCATTCCTGCTGAAATGATCGTAGAAGTAGCGAAACGTTAACTGGTCCTTCTGCGAAAAGGAATGATCACCTCTGATCATGAACTCCTTAAAATCCTGAATGTCAGGTCGGCCGCTGTAGCTAACCTTATTATTGGCGTCGCCGACTGGGATTCCCTTCAGGAGATTGATTATTGCGGGATCCGTGGCTGTTGCTCTGAGCGCAGCATTTGGCACGGTAGCTGTGACACCCCCGGCGATATTACGAAAAATGGTTTGTTGATAACCGGCGAAGAAGAAGGTTTTGTCTTTTATGATGGGACCCCCAAAGGTCCCCCCGAACTGGTTGCGCTTGATCTGGTCCTTCGCCGCCGCTGCCCAGTTCCGCGCGTTGAAGACCCGATTGCGCACGAACTCAAACGCGTTTCCATGAAATTGGTCGCCGCCCGATCTGGTGACGACATTTACAACAGCGCCGGCATTCTGGCCGTACTGTGCGCTGTAATTACTAGTCTGCACACTGAATTCCTGCAATGCGTCCGGCATCGGAAACGGCTGGTTGACATTGGTGTATTCGTCGACGTTATTGCCGCCGTCAAGTTGATAACTGATTTGGTTCTGGCGCGAGCCGTTCGCCGAGATAGTGACCGCGCCCGGAAAGGTTTTAGTGGAGCCCTGGTCGGCCCCGCCACTCGGAGCCTGGACCGCGCCTGCAACTGTCAGAGTTAACGTGGCCGCGTTGCGGCCATTCAAAGGCAGTTCGGTGATGCGCTGCTGTTCGATGACCTGTTTCAACGTCCCCGTGGTGGTATCAACCTGCTCGCTGCCGCTGACCACTGAAACCGATTCGGTTACGGTTCCCACCTGCATGCTCACATTGACCGTGAGTGTTTGGTCCGCCAACAATGTCAGGGCCTTTTGGTCGAAGGTACGAAAGCCTGTAACCTCCACCCTCATGTCATATTGCGCCGGCCGCAGCGAATCCAGGACGTAATAACCTGAAGAATCTGCGTTAGCAGTCCGTGACCACCCTTTTCCTACTTCCTCTGCGGTGATTTTTGCGTTAGCTATCGCTGCTCCATTAGTATCGGTTACGGTACCAACTATTTTGCCGAAGCCTTGTGCGTTGGCCGTCGCCGAGAAAGCAAGTACGCATAGAAGGATCAGACCGAGCAAGGTCAAAACTTTCATCGTTAGTCTCCTTTTCACTGGTCCTGATGTCCGGGCCGACTGGCCGCGGACTTTGGCTGCCGTCGCATTGCGCCCCGGCGACGACCAAGCAAGAACTTTCAAGCGTTCGCTGGCTGGCCCCCGTCCGTTACCGGTAACGTTTAAACTGGGTCGAATCGAATGCTCTCATTTGCCTTCGCCTGCGGCTACCGCTAATCAATGAGTACGTGAACTGAAACGAAGATTGCGCCGCCTGGTATAAAAGGGCACATCGGGTTCGGCGGTTTGCCGCGGCGTTGGATCGATTGGGCTAGACACTATCAAACTCAAAAACCGTAAGTGGTCTGACCGCCTTGTTATAGTGGCTCCTTGTATCATGCGCGGCTTTAGATGGTCAAGCTTTTTGTTGGATAGGGAGAAAGAGACTAGGAACAACAGGACAGCGCATCTTGACAGCCTTACACAGCGATGATAAATGTCAGTGCCTGTCGCAAAGCTGGTAGCCGACGAGATGATAATGAGCTCCGTCAAACTAGGCACTTTCAGTTTGGTCAGACCGGGCGGGAATGGCCTGATGACCGAGCAGGTGGTTGATCAGATTCGGGAGATGATTTATCAGGGAAAACTCAAGCCCGGTGATCGCCTGCCGCCGGAACGCGAATTGGCAAAACGCCTGGGCATTAGTCGCGCTAGTCTCCGGGCTGGCCTGCACCGTCTGACAGCGATCGGAGTTCTCACTAAGCGTCCCGGTTCCGGCTCTTATATCGCAACTGGGCCCCCGGCACTCGACAGCGCACCCCTTAGCATGCTTGCTGCCCTGCATGGATTTACCACCGACAAAATGTTCGAAGCCAGACGTCTGGTTGAGGTGGCCGTGGCAGGGCTCGCCGCCGAGCAGGCGACCGACCGCCACCTCCGGCGAATATCCGATGAAGTTACTGAGACCTATGCGGCGCTCGACAATCCCCAGCAATATCTCATTCACGACTTCGGCTTTCATCGAGCCGTTGCTGCCGCTTCGGGCAATCCGATCCTGGCGGCATTTATGGAAATGATCTCGGATGTCTTGTACCAACGCCGGTGCCAAACGATTGAGCGGTCGCGTGATCTCAAGGAGTCGGCAGAGATGCATCGAAAGATTTATCGGGCGATTCGTTCGCGCAATAGCGAAGCCGCGCGAGCGGCCATGAGCGAGCATCTCATTTTGGCAGAGCGTGGATTGACGGCAGAAGAAGTCTCAGTTAAAGCGCGGGTTGAGGTGGAATCCGGCCAGCTGTTAATCATCAAATGAGCAACGCCAAGCAGCCAGCCTGAGGCAATTGTGTTAGACGAGAAGGCACAGACGTAGTCCCTGATTGCGCCCTTATTGCGACTCCAGAGTTCACACACCAGACTGAACTCTGCGCTACTTAACACCGGAGGTTCCTCCTTTCGACAACGGTGGCAATCCCGTTCCGGGGTTTGAAAATGAAAGGCAGCTTGTTTTGCTAGCTCAATACCTCAAGTCGAGAAAATGATGAAAACAAATAAAGCGCTTTCAACCATCCTCGTCTTACTTACTGTGCTTGTCTCCCTGTGCGGACCAGCGATAACCCACAGCCAAACAAAACCGCCGAAAGTTAGTGGCCCGACTGGTCCAACGGTCAGGAACGGCGCGGGATTCTTCGAAGTAAAGGGATTCGGCGCCAGAGGTGACGGGAAGGCGCTCGACTCGGCAGCAATCAATAAGGCGATCGATGCAGCCGCCGCTGCGGGCGGGGGAACGATCTTTTTTGCCGCAGGCACTTATCGTTGTTTTTCAATTCGCCTCAGAAGTCACATTGCATTGTACCTCGACGCGGGCGCGGTAATCGTTGCTGCCGATCCCCGGGATCGAGACGGCAAATATGATCCGCCCGAGCCCAATCAATGGGATCAGTGGCAGGACTTCGGGCACAGTCACTGGCACAATAGCCTGATCTGGGGCGAGCACCTCGAGGACGTTTCGATTCTGGGCCCAGGGATGATTTTCGGAAAGGGGTTGGTGCGAAGCGGCAATCAATCTCGGACAAAAGAGCAAAACGATGCTCTGGGGAACGCTCCTTCAGAAACGCACGCCGGTCCCTTCGGCTTTCCCAATCCGCGCGACGCGGTCGAGCCGGGATGGGCAAACAAGTCCATCAGCTTGAAACTCTGTCGCAATGTAGTGCTTCGCGATTTTACCATCCTTCATGGTGGGCACTTTGCAATCCTCACCACCGGGGTCGATAACTTAACCATCGACAACCTCAAGATAGATACGAACCGCGACGGCATCGATATCGACGCTTGTAAGAACGTGCGCATTTCGAACTGCACGGTCAATTCACCGTTTGACGATGGCATTTGTCCGAAGAGTTCGTTTGCGCTCGGCTACGCGCGGGTGACTGAGAATATAACTATCACGAATTGTCAGGTCAGTGGCTATGACGAAGGAACGTTATTGGACGGAACTTACAAGCGCGCGTTTCGAAACCAGAACGGTCCGTTCAGCCCCACGGGCCGGATCAAGTTCGGTACGGAATCAAACGGTGGCTTTAAGAATATTACTGTGTCTAATTGTGTCTTCGATTATTGCCGCGGGCTCGCCCTGGAAAGCGTTGACGGCGCTTTGCTGGAAGACGTGACGATTTCAAACATCACGATGCGTGACATTAGTAACTCGCCGTTCTTTTTGCGTTTGGGCTTCCGCGGGCGTGGTCCCAAAGAAACAACAACGGTGGGGGCGCTGCGCCGGGTGATCATCAATAATGTCGTGGTCTATAACGCCGACCCCCGGTACGCGTCGATTATCAGCGGGATCCCCGGGCACGCAATCGAAGACATTCGCTTAAGCAACATTCGTGTTTACTACCAAGGTGGCGGCACTAAAGAGCAAGCCGCCCTCGATCCCCCCGAGAACGAGGACTCGTATCCTGAGCCGACGATGTTCGGAGAGTTACCGGCCTACGGCTTCTTCATTAGACACGTTAGAGTTCTTGAAATGCGAGATGTCGAGGTTAGTTATCTCAAGGAAGATGCGCGTCCGCCGTTTTTGCTGAGCGATGTTATCGGCTCGACTTTCCTGAACGTGAAGGCGGAGCGGACTGAGAATGTGCCAACCTTTGCGCTCAAGAACGTTGAGAGCTTCAGCCTTCAGCAGAGCTGGCCTTTGCCTGACACTCGAATCGAGCGCGCCGATTCCAGAAAGCTGTAAGCAATTTTGTTTCGACTCGCTCTTCTCTTACCCGGAGGTAGATAGTGTCTCCGCCGTGAAAGGGACGCAAATCACATCTATTGCTGAGTCTCGAAGGCAATCCATTCAATTGCAGTGATCGGGCCGTATGCCGGCGCGGCCCACACGGGTGGCGATGGCAGTTCCGCAGTAACGCCGCTGTACACCGTCGCTCCGATGGATGGCTTAAAAAAGCACCTCGGCACGGATATGAAAATCGCCTATGACGACGGCAGCGATCCACAATCAGCCATCACGCTGGCGAAGTCAGCCGATGTAGCCGTGGTGATGGTTGGCAACAAAGACCGGGAAGGCCGCGACCGTCCGGATCTCTCGCTGCCCGGCAAACAGAACGAGCTTGTGTCAGCAGTGGCAACGGTCAACTCACACACGGTCGTAGTCCTGAAGACCGGCGGAGCGGTGCTAATGCCCTGGTTTAATCAGGTCGCGGCGGTGCTCGAAGTCTGGTACGGAAGTCAGAGCGCATTTACGACAACCCTAACGGTCAAAGTCTCTTGTGCCTGTCCCTTGTATATGCCGCGCGTCGGTGGCACATCTGAATAATCGCGACCGACAGCGAGCCGAACATAATTCGTGTTCTGCAAACAGTTGTGGGTAGGGTCGACCGAGAGCCAGGCATTGTTATTCACATAAGCGTCAATCCAGGCGTGCGATGCGGCATTGTCATTCATTCCGAGCGATACGTTTGCCTGCGGGTTGTAGAGATAACCGCTCACGTACCTCGCTGGAATATTGATGGAACGACAGGCTGCCAGCATGATGTGAGCAAAATCCTGGCACACACCTCTTCTCAGCCTCAGTGCTTCAGCAGCAGTTGTTTTTACGTCAGTGATTCCAGTTTCGTATTGGACGGAATCACGTAACGCATGCATTAAACTGAGGACAGTGGTAGTTGCATCACCCTGAACGTTGCTGGAAGCAAGGCAACGAATCTCGTCGTTTGCGGTTGTGTAAAGTCCCTGTGCGAGGTAATCGAAGTTCTCTAAGGGCGAGAGGTCGCGGTGATAATCGGCGAAAGTTTGACTCAGATGGACATCGCTGCTTGCCCTGACGATCACTCGATCATGCGATTGCAGAGTGTCAAAATGGTGGACCGCATTTCCATAGCGGTCGGTATACTGCATCACTTCGCCGGCTGGTTCCGTAAACAACTTGAATCGCAAGCACCGCTGTCCTGAGCCATCCAAAGGACGCAAGCGCATCTCTGTGTATCGCTCGGTAATTGACTCCTGATAGGTGAATGTCGTCGTGTGCTCGATACGAAGTTTCATACGCTACTGTTGTTGTTGCTGCGCACGCTGGGCGGCGGCTGATTGAGCCGGCAGAATAAGTTGGGTATTGAAATAGGTTCTGGTTATTTCAATTCCGACTTCGTTCAAACGATAAAGCAAGCTATCNAGGTACGGATGCATGTTTTGGTTCAGCAGTTCGTTAAGTTCAAGGTAGCCNAACTCTGAACANACCCGCCCTAAAGCCCNTTGCGGAGCCGCTAAATGCCGAGGTGTTGCAGCATCGCCTGAAATNAGATTGACTGACCGCAGTGCTCGTTGCAGGCAATAATATACGGCGCGCGGAAATTCCTTACTCAACAATAGAAACTCAGTTACGGGTGCAGGCTGAAGCTGCGACCCCGGAGACTTTCGGAATGCTTCGAAGGCACTACAGGAACGCAACATCGCCAGCAACTGCCGCGAAACCTCAGTACCATCGCTCAAACCGTTTACGGAGGAATATTTCACATCGATGATGCGGACTGTTTTGTCTGCTCGTTCCAGGTGCTTGCCGAGTTGAATGAACTCGTATGCTTCTCCATGCGCCATCGTCTCGTTGGTTATGCCTTGAAACGCTTGAGAACCATGCCTTATCTGATCGAAGAAGTCGTAAGGTCCGCGGTTACTGAGTTCCTGCTTGATATCTCTCACGAGGAAATAGAGACGATTCAGGTGTTCCCACATTTCACTACTGATTTGCTCGCGAACGCTGCGCGCGTTTTCTCTAGCAAGTCGTATGCATGTCGTAACCGCATTCGGATTGGCAGGATGCCAGAGCAAAAAACCACTCACGTCCTTCGCATTGAATTCCCCGAAGTGTTCGGCAAAGAGCGGTCTATCGCCGGTTATATCTATGATCCGGCGCCACGAATCCTCTGAATCCTGGACCCTGGCATCAAGAAGAGTGTTGAAGTTGACGGTCAAGATCCGTGTTATGTCTTCAGCACGTTCTATGTACCGCGACATCCAATAAAGGGTATCGGCTACTCGTGAAAGCATTAGTTGATTAATCGTTCAAGACCCAGGTGTCTTTACTTCCACCTCCCTGGGAGGAGTTGACCACAAGAGATCCGGCGCGCAACGCTACACGCGTCAGACCTCCGGGCACAATTGTTATCTTCTCACCACAGAGAATATAAGGACGCAGATCAATGTGACAGCCATAAAGCTGCCCGTCCAGGTAGGTTGGATGCCGGCTGAGTCTGACAATTGGTTGGGCAATAAAATTGCGCGGATTTGAGATGATTCGGTTACGAAACGTTTCTCGTTCTTCCTGAGAAGCATGTGGCCCAACCAACATCCCATAGCCCCCACTTTCGTTCACAGATTTAACGACCAGCTGCTCCAGATTGTTGAGAATGAAGTCTCTCTCTTTGTCGTTTACTGCCAGGTAGGTGGGAACGTTTTGGAGTATTGGCTCTTCACTAAGGTAGTAACGGATCATTGCCGGGACATAAGCATAAACTGCCTTGTCGTCGGCGACTCCGGTTCCGACAGCATTTGCCAACGTAACATTTCCAGCGCGCCACGCATTGAACAGTCCGGCACACCCCAACATGCTCGTCGAATCGAAAGAAAGTGGATCGAGAAAGTTGTCATCGATTCGTCGATATATGACATCGACCGGCTGAAGTCCCTTGGTTGTTCTGGTGTAGACACTATTGTCGTGCGCCACCAAATCCCGACCTTCGACTATCTCAATACCCATCTGGCGCGCAAGGAAGGCATGTTCGAAATATGCTGAGTTGTAAATCCCCGGCGTTAACAGAACTACAACAGGGTCGGGATTGTCGTGCGGCGCAACTGAGCGCAATGTGTTTAGCAATTCCTGGGGATAATGTTCGATGGCCCTGACGCCATAGCTTTGAAACAAGGTTGCGAACGTGCGCTTCATTGCCTGGCGGTTTTCAAGCATGTAACTTACGCCCGAGGGCGAGCGCAGGTTGTCCTCCAGTACAAAGTAGTTTCCATTGTCGTCACGCACCAGATCAGTACCGATAACATGGGCATAGATGTTCTTCGGGACATTGACCCCGATCATCTCGCGACGAAAGTGTTTCGCTTCAAAGATCATTTCCGGTGCAATGATCTTGTCTTTGAGAATTCGCTGATCGTGGTAGATGTCGTAAAGAAACTGATTGAGAGCTGTTACTCGTTGAGTCAAACCCTTTTCTACCAGGGTCCACTCCGAAGCTGGGATGATGCGTGGAATCAAATCGAATGGAAAAATCCGCTCAATACCCTCAGCTTTCTGACTATAAACAGTGAAGGTTATGCCCTGATAAAGGAACGAAACGTCTGCGTAGCCGCGTCTCTCATCGAAAGATTCAGCGACCATGTCGGCCAGTCGGGCATGCAAGAGTCGATAGTGATTCCGGGGCTCACCGGTTGGCAAAAACATCTCATCGAAGAAATCCGACACTTCATAGCGATCCATCAAGCTAACGTGAGCCGAGGAAGGCTGTTCTGTCATGGCGGTAGCTGGCAACCTCCGGGAATTTGCGAAGAGTTTTTCGAAATCATCGTTAGAATAACAGATCTCTTTGGTCCAATACGGAAGCAGGTTTATTTATAAATCTATTTAATCTGTCGATAAACGAAGCGGCCGGAGCTCGTCCTATCTCGTTATCGCTATTCCTTGATGGCCGAGCGATTCTAGATTACATTGGCCTCCCCGGTGGTCACGGTATCCTTAGAATCGCAGTCAGCGGCTGGAGACGTTCCGCGTCGGACGGCTCCTCGCTGAATTTCTTGGAGGCAAACATGAAAACGATCCTGTTAGTGGCGTTAGTACTCGCGTTCTGCGGTCTTGCAGTCGCGCAGGGCGAGAAGGCAGACCCGGTAGGGACTTGGAAGTTGGAGTACAAAATCGGCGACCAGCAGCGGACGGCTGAACTGACGATCCAGAAGGACGGGGACAACCTCTCCGGGACGATGAACTGGCCCGACCAGAAGGACGAGAAACTTAAGGACGTGAAATTCAAGGACGGGAAACTGACCTTCTCCGCCGTGCGGAAGTTGATGGATAACACGATCCCCATCGACTACACCTTCACAATCGACGGGGACAAGCTCAAAGGGAAAGGTGCGGCGGAGTTTGGGGGCCAGAAAACGGAATACGACATCGAGGGGACGCGGGAAAAGAAGGACAAGTAGCCTTTGGTGGATCGTAAACGCCAGTCCAAAGTTGGCTGGCCCGCCGTCTCAAGGCGCGAAGCGCCAACATGAACCTTGAGGCGCGCGAACACCAACATGAAATAGCCCCGACCGTCAGGTCTACCAATCTACGCGAACCGGTCAACCTATCGAAGTTCAACAATCATGACTAAACCAAATCTACTTCGTTCCAGACGAGATTTTCTTCGCGATTTCTCAATCACTACTGCAGGTCTGGCACTGACACCGGGCTACATCGGCGAACTGCTGGCCCAGAACCAGGGACGAAAACTAGGTATCGCGATGCTCGGCTTGGGAAACTATGCCAGCAATCAATTAGCGCCAGCCCTGGCTGAAACCAAACTGTGTCAGCTTACCGCTGTCGTGACGGGCCACCCGGAAAAAGGTGAGAAATGGGCTACGCAGTACAACCTGAAAAAGGAACACGTCTACAGTTACGAAACCTTTGATCGGATCGCGGATAATAAAGATGTCGACATCGTTTACATCGTTACACCTCCCGCGTTGCATCCGGAATTCACGATTCGAGCTGCCAAAGCTGGCAAGCATGTCATCTCCGAGAAACCCATGGCTACGTCCGTAACCGATTGCGATCGAATGATCGCAGCATGCAAGAAAGCAAAAGTACAACTCGGTATCGGATACCGCATGCATTACGACCTCTTTCGCAAAGAGTTGATGCGCATCGCACAAGCTCAGGAGTTTGGTCCATTCATGAAGATGTCGAGTAACTTCAGTTTTGTGATGAATCAACATCAATGGCGAATCGAGAAACAGTTGGCAGGCGGCGGAGCAATGATGGATCTGGGAATATACGTTGTTCAGGCTGCATCTCAGGCCGCCAATGCGAACCCTGTTTCTGTTACTGCTCATGAGGAACCGAAACAGCGGCCTGGTTTTTTCAACGAGACGGAAGAGACGATCAACTTCACCTTGAAGTTTGCAAATGGCGCAACCTGTGAAGGCACGACGAGTTTCAATGGGCAGGGCAATAACTTCAGGGCCGAAGGAAGCAAGGGTTGGTTTGAGATGAACCGAAATGCGTTCTCCTACAGTGGCGGCGTGGGACAAACCAGTAAGGGACCATTGAACTTCGCATGGATTAACCAGCAGGCTGCACAGATGGACGACTTCTCGGAGTGTGTCGTAACTGGACGAAGGTCCCCAGTTGCCGGTGAAATCGGTCGCACTCACATGTCAATCATCACCGCAATCTACGAAGCTGCCCGAACCGGACGGGAAGTAAAAGTGTAGTTCGAGGACGTGATGTATAGCTCCTATAGGTCCGATAGGTCCTATGGATTTGGAGCAATTAAATGAGGCTTCCTTTTGGCGCCGCGACATTTCTCTCGTTTCTGATTGCATTCACGCCCTGTGCTCTGGCGCAAAACTCGGCGATTGAAACCAAAGAACTCGAACGAAACATTCGTGCTGAACTTGGGTTTCTCGCCAGCAACGTCCGGGAGTTTCGATCGATCTGATTGTGCGCGGCATTTGCCATCGCGCGTGACTCTGAACAAGTGACACTTGCTGGTCTTCATGTGAGGGAAGAGCATTCGGATGTTGGCAGCGACCAGTAGCTGAGACCTCAGAGTCCAGCGGAAGGCCCCGTCACGTCTCCGAACGCCTTCTTGCAGGATAAATTGCTGGCAAACTAATCCCTGGGATCGGATTGATGTTCGGCCTCTTCAGGGTCGGGAAGATTGTTTTACCACTGGATCGGTGGCATTGCCCACGGCTATATCAATTTCACGCCTTCGGCGTGAAGCTACTTCGTTTACTTCAGGCCCATACGCTTAAGCAGTTCCGCCATGCGCGGGTCTGAGCCGAGATTATCAACCCAGGGTTCGACGTGGATTTCCGTCAAAAACCAATCCTTGTTTTCGTACGCCTTGTTTAGCCACTCGAATGCGCGGTCCCTGTCTCCCAAGTCTGCATAGGTGACACCGATCATGTACGAGGTGTTGTTCGGCGGGAATTGCTTGATTTCCTCAACGATCTTCAGCGCTCCATTTCTGTCAGCAGATCGCGCGAGGACCAGAGCCATCATCCACTTTGACCACACGATGTCCGGCGCGAGTTGCAGCGACTTTTTGGCTTCTTCGATAGCCTCCGTATGCCTGCCGACGCACGAATAAGCCACACCCAGGCGGTAGTGCGCCGTTGGGTAATTCGGATCCAGCTCAATGGTCTTTTGTAACTGGGCGATCGCCTCATCATACCGCCGGGCAATAAGCAAAGTTGCCCCCAGATTTGTGTTTATTGGTAAAGATAACGGCTCGATTTCCTGCGCGCGCTTCAACTCCTGGACGGCTTCGTCGAGACGTCCCTTCGGGATCAGATAATTGTAACCATAGCTGGAATGAGCCGACGCTGAATTAGGGTCCAGCTCCAGCGCGCGTTTGAACTCTCGCTCGGCGGTTACCCAATCCCAATCATAAATTCCGGCAACTTGCGCGAGCGCCGCATGGGCCTCAGCCAAAGTGGGGTCTATTTGCAATGCCTTCTCAGCGGCTTCTCGGGAGCGCGGAAAACCTTCGCGCATCGAAATCATCGCGTAGCTGGCGAAAAGATTGTATGAGTTGGCGACGCCAACGTACGCCAGCGCGTAATTCGGGTCGCGATCTATCGCCTGCTGAAAGTATTCCAACCCCTTCTTCATATCGTCGGGCCGGCGTTTAGCCTTGTAGTAGTTGCCTTTCAGATAAAGTTGATAAGCTTCGGGGTTGGCGGTGTAAGTCTTCGCCAACTTCTGCTCGTCCGCGCCGGACAGTTTAGTCTTCAGTTTGCTCAACACGTCGCGCGCGACCTCAGTTTGCAAACTGACGAGATCGGCCTGCTTGCGCGTGTACTGCTCGCTCCAGATGACATTCTCCGTCTGCGCATTGACCAGTTCCAGAGTGAGCGTCAACTGGTCGCCGCGCTGCATCACACGCCCGTTCAAGATCGCCTGCACGTTCAACTCCCGGCCGACCGTCTGCGGATTCGTGTCCTTGCCCTTGTAACGGAACACGGATGAGCGCGCCTTGACATTCAGATTCGGCAGTTGCGAAAGGTTGCTGATGAGCGTGTCGGTCATGCCGTCCGAAAGATATTCGATCTCCGTATTGCCGCTCTCGTTGATGAAGGGCATCACGGCGATTGAGTTGAGCGCAGCGCTCGCCGTGCGCCCACGGTAAAATGCGAAGAACGCTATTCCAACAGCCAGCACAAACACGATCACGATCGCCGCCGCAAGTTTGTGTTGCTTAATTCCCGTTATGACGTATTCAGCGCTCGATGGTTTGGTTGATAACGAGGGAGGTGCGCTGGTTGTCAGACTGAGACTTGCGCCGAGTGTCGATCCGGCCGGGGCGGCCGCCGATGTTTCACTCCTGGGCGGAGGCACGGTTGTATCGATGGCTGCGCCTTCCAATTCACGCCGCAACTCCTTCAATTCAATCGCCACTTCTTTGATCGATTGGTAGCGCTCGTCCGGATCCTTCGCGAGACACCGACGCACGATGCGTTGCAATTCCGGCGGTGCAGATGGATTGAGATCTGTGAGAGCGGGCGCCGGTTCGTAGATCACCATGTGCAGCGACTTGATGATGGAATCGCCTTTGAATGGCTTCTTACGAGTGACAGCTTCGAACAAAATGCAACCGAACGAGAAGATGTCTGAACGCTGATCGATCTCTTTCGTTTTCCCCTGAGCTTGTTCTGGCGACATATAGCCAACGGTGCCCATCACTACGCCGGGCGTCGAATGTGACGGCATTACTGCCGTAGCGACTTCACTCGAGTCCGCGCCAGTCGTTGGCGGCTGCTGCTCGATCAGTTTCGCCAAACCAAAATCGAGAATCTTGGTGTGTCCATCGCGCGTGATCATGATGTTGTCGGGCTTCAGATCGCGATGGACGATGCCGGCGGCGTGCGCTTTTGCTAATCCTTCCGCCGCGTGCTGCAAGAACCTCAGCAGCTTGCGCAATTCGGCTTCTTCGCGATGAATCTTCTCGCGCAGCGTCACGCCATCAATAAATTCCATCGCGATGAAGTGCATGTCTTCGTGCTCACCAATCTCGTGGATCGTAGCGATGTTTGGATGATTAAGCGCGGCGGCGGCCTGCGCCTCCTGCTCAAAGCGCCGCATGCGATCTTTGTTCGAAGCGAGATCCGCCGGAAGAATCTTTAGGGCGACATTGCGGTGCAGACGCGTATCCTCCGCCAGATATACTTCACCCATTCCGCCCTCGCCAATCTTCGTGCGGATTTCGTACCGGCCAAGTCTTCTTCCGGTTTCAGCAGTCACAATTCAAGACCACTCGCTGAATATGGCCGCCAATTCTACAGGTCTTCGGTTCGGTAAGCGAAACTTCTAATCATCAAAACTGGATTGCTAGCCAATTCTGAGGAAATAAACATCGTGAATTCAAACTACCAAAACGGGCGGGTCGTAGCGGTCTCGACGGTCTTCTCGCAGTCTCAGTTGCTGGGTTAATACGAGTGATGATGAAGGAGGTTTGAAATCGCTCAAGCAATACTCTTGTTGAGGCTTTCTCAAGAAAGGCCAAACGCTACTCCGTGGCGAAGTAGTATTCAGTAGGGTTTCGTCGTCAAAGTGGGTTAGATCACACCTTGTTGGATGGAAATTTGATCGATGAGGGGAAGATGATGGACCTTTGAAACCGCGACTGTTTTATGAATTCCTTAGGGAATCCGGAGAAAATGGCGAACTCTCACTCCGTAGTGCGCGTTTTTTATTTTGATTAATAACGTTCGTAAACTATTGATGCGATTGGTGCCGAGGGAGGGATTCGAACCCTCACGGGATTACTCCCAACGGATTTTAAGTCCGTAGCGTCTGCCATTTCGCCACCCCGGCGTTTCGTCAGAAGATAACATAAAGCAGAATCCGGGAGGCAGAAAGCAAAGGGGAAAAGCAGAAACTGCCGGAAGAGCTGCCGCTCGGCTCTGATAATGGAACCTGTAATTGTGACTGCTGGGATCGCGGCATCGAACTGGATTTACGCGACGCTTATTATTACTCTCGACCTCATGCCACGAGTTCTGCTCTCATACTCGGGCTTCTGACCCTTCGGCTCAGATGTTAGAATGAAACTGGCTTTCCCTTTGCGAATCCGCACATGACTGAAGAGCAGGAAGTCTTTCTCAAGCATATTCAGAAGCAGGGGCTGAAGCGTACCGCCCAGCGTGACTTGATTCTTGAGGTTTTCCTGCGCACTGAAGGACATCTCTCCGGCGAAGATCTCTATCAACTGGTTCGTGAAAAGGACCCCACGGTGGGACAGACAACCGTTTACCGGACTCTGCGACTCTTAACTGACGCTGGACTCGCCCGCGAAGTGCGTTTCGGCGATGGCCGGGCCCATTACGAGCACAATTATAAACATGAGCATCATGATCATATGATTTGTTCCGAATGTGGGAAGATCATCGAATTTTATTCGCCGGAACTCGAAGCCATTCAGGATGCCATGGCGGCCAAACACAAGTTCAAATTGACTGAGCACTTGCTGCGCATGATCGGCATTTGTGCCGATTGCCGGCGCCAGCCGGAGAAGATTGCCAACGCGAAGGAGCTGTCGGCGAACGCGGCAAAAAACTCGCGCCGCTGATTGGTCCCACTCTAAGACCCTTAACCATGACGCTGAGGAAAATATTGAAACCCGTCTCACACTCGATTGCGCTCGCCTCGCTGGTTTTCCTGCTCGGCTGTCCAGGTGGTACGAACAAGCCTGCGGAAATCAACCAACCCGCCGCGAATAATTCAGCGACCCCGGTAACGGACGCCGCCGCCAAGAGTGACTTTGACGCCGACCGGGCCTTCGAATTCGTAAAGAAACAGGTTGAGTTCGGGCCGCGGCCACCAGGCTCACCCGAACTCGAGAAAACGCGCAACTACATCATGGACCAGTTGCGCTCGTTTGGACTGAACGTGAGTATGGACGAGTTTCATGCGACGACGCCGATGGGTGACAAGAGGATGGTAAACATCGTCGCTGAATTGCCCGGCGCGTCACCCGACATCATCATACTTGGCAGTCATTACGACACGAAATATTTCAAAGACATGAAATTCGTAGGCGCCAACGATGGGGGATCTTCGACGGGGGTGCTGATGGAAATTGCCCGCGTGCTGGCAGCGAAGAAACCGAACAAGCTGACGTATCGATTCGTCTTCTTTGATGGTGAGGAAGCCTTCTGCAAAGAATGGGACGATTGTCAAAATCCGAATCCGGCGGATCCAAAAGAGAAGCTTCCCGACAATACTTATGGTAGCCGCCACTACGTCTCACAACTGGTCTCAAAGAACGAAGCGTCACACGTAAAGGCGATGATCCTGCTGGACATGATCGGCTATAAGGACTTGCGTCTCGGCCGAGCAGATCTTGGCACGCTCTGGTTGCAGGACATTGTCTGGCAGACCGGCAAGCAGTTGGGATATAAGGAGTTCATGGATGTCGCCGAAGGTGTCGGCGACGATGATCACAGCGCGTTCCTCAAGGCGGGGATCGACTCACTCGACATTATTCAGTTGAGCACGTATGGTCCCGGCGGTGCTTATTGGCACAGTAAAGAGGACACGATGGATAAGATCTCAGCCAAGAGTTTGAAAGTCGTTGGCGATACGATCCTCACCAGTCTGCCGAAGATTGAAGAGCGGATTCAGAGCCGTTCACGGTGATCTTTTGTTCGTGCGGTTGGGTTGCTCGAATCGAACCAGCAATACGATCAACGAAATCACACGAACCGTCACGAAGAATACAAAATTAGTGTTTGTTTGTGTGATTTCGTGGATCGTTCTGCTGTGATTGTGAGAGGCGGAGCTCAAAAAGCGCTGTGACCGTTAACGAACGAGCTACCCAAAGTTGCGCGGTGCTGACTATCTTCAAACAACCTTTCTCAGCTTTTCCTCAACCGCCTTTCCTACCTCGCTGCATCGCGAGGCTTTCTCTTCGCCAATCAAATCATAGGTCAGGGTCTGACCTTCGTTGAGAAGTTCCTCAACCGCTGCTTCCGTCTTTTCCGCCGCACGCAGCAGTCGATCGTCATGGTGCCGTCTACCCAGCCAATCCAGCATCATCTGCACAGATAGAATTGCCGCCAGCGGGTTGGCTTTGTCTTTGCCGGCGTGCTTGGGCGCGCTGCCGTGAATAGGTTCGAACATCGCATGCTCATCGCCGATGTTCCCGCCGACAGCCAATCCCAGACCGCCCGCAGTGGTTGCGCCATTATCGCTGACTATGTCGCCCACCAGGTTCGGACCGACCACTACGTCGTACCACTCGGGATTGCGGATTTGCCACTGGCAGAAAGCATCGACGTAGGCGTAATCCAGCTGCAAATCGGAAAACTCCTGCCGGCCAATTTCGCGGAAGACATCGCGGAAGAAGCGGTGAGCCCCGATGATGTTCGACTTGTCGACGCAGGTCACCTTCAATTGCCGTTTGCGCCGGCGCGCGAGATTGAACGCGTAACGCACTACCCGCTCAGTCGCGCGACGGGTGATCCGAATCGGCGTGACGCGGCCGTCTGTAATCTCGCTGGTCTCACCCGTATACGCATCTTCTGTGTTTTCGCGAATGACGACATAGTCGACTTTGCCGGGTTCCCACACCTGTTTAAGTTCGCCATGAATTTTGTGTTTCACGCCGGGATAGAGTTTTACTGGTCGCACATTCGCATACAGATCGAGTTTTTGGCGGTTGGCGATCACCTGTGCGAAACCGGCNAGTTGCGGCTCGGGATAGGGCTTGCCCGGTTTGGTGAAGACGGTTTTGCCATCGACCTCATGGCCCACCGCGCCGAGAATAACTGCGTCAGCGGCCTGGCATTTTTCAAACGAGCCTTCGGGCCATTCCAGCTCATGCAGAGCGTAATAGTGGCCGCCGCATTCAATCTCTTCGATCTGAAAGTCAATCTGAAAGAGTTCGCCGGCAGCGCGCAACACCCTCAAGCCCTCTGACAAGACCTCCGGCCCGATGCCATCGCCCGGGAGGGCCACGATGTAATAGGATTGTTTAGACATTGAGGTGAAAAAGGACTGGAGCGCAAGCGTCTCGCTTGCTCTTC
>AP72_2010_repI_A01DRAFT_1000007_pt1 | contig 25548 bp, 32 predicted proteins | sample AmaPasreplicIA01_FD_9191 | JGI IMG/M metagenome (IMG submission 9191) | reverse complement strand
CCGGCATGTGGTCGCCCATGGCAATGACTTGTCCGTGATGGTCGAAAACCGCGCACGAGTAGTCGCGACGCTCTTTGATGTTGGGGGAAAATGCAGTCCTTTGCAGCGCAGCTCCCATCTCCTCGGCGATGGAGTGATAAAGATTCTTGAAGATCTCGAGCTCGATGGGGTCGCGGCGCATTACGGGATAGTAGCAGTCGTTCGTCAATGGTCGTTAGTCGTTAGCGGTCCCGCTTCGCTCTCGCGTACGTGGTCACTTTCCGGTTCTCCTTTACGGATGAGAGCGTCAGCCAGCGACTATCGACCAACGACGAATGACGAATTTCGCTGTAGACTGCAAAATTGTGTTGACACTTTGTTAATACTGCCGCAATATCTTGGGTTATAGGGCCTGCCCATACTATGAGTAGGGTTGGTCTTTCAGAATAAGGGCCCATAGTCGTAACCCTTGCAAGGGAAAATCGTTCACGGAGGCACCTTCAATGGCAACGAAGAAGAAGGCAAAAAAGAAGAAACACTAACCGATCGCGAGACGTAAACTCGCACACACTCGATTTTTCACCGGCCTCTTGAGAGAAGCACCTCTTAAGAGGCTTTTCCGTTGTGGGGAATAGCCGATCGTCGGAGTTAGAATTCTTCGTACGTCGGGCAACTTGCCGGATGTGAGCCTTCATCCCAGAGGCATCAATGTTCGTTAGGAGGTGCGATCGTGACCGCATTCTGTTCGCGCTCCATCGGGCCCCTGTTGCTCCTCTCTCTGGCTGCTTTGAGTTGTGGAAGCAGTCGCCATCTGCAAAGCGTTACAGTCCAACCTGCAACCGCCACAGCGCAGAACGGCCAATTCCAGTTTGCAGCGACCGGCATGTTCAGTGCACCGCCTTCTCCAGTGACGCTGACCAGCAAAGATATAACCTGGTGCAGTGGGGAATCGACTTCCTCGCCGAATGCGAATCCGAATACCTGCGTGGGCAACGTTGTTCCCTTTGCGGCCGTCGATCAGACTGGCATGGCAACCTGCAGCCCCCTGTCGCATGGCTCGGGATATATCCTTGCCGGAACACAGTCCGTCGGCTCCATGAACCCGGATGGGGGTTCGCAGTTCAAGGTGTCCGGGTATGCAACACTGACTTGCCCTTAAGTGCCAGCGAAATTTTGCGATTCCTCGCGTGACCTGTGTCACAATAGGCGGGAAACGCGCATTCCAGCGCGGCACATACATGGCGGCGAGGAAGAAGAGCAACGGGAAACACAGCGCGGATGCGATTCTCATCCCCGACAAGTTGTATTTCCGTATCGGCGAAGTCGCGACTCTTTGTCGCTTGCCCGCCTACGTGCTGCGCTTCTGGGAATCCGAGTTCCCGCAACTCAAACCGGTGAAAAGCAGCACTGGCCAGCGCATGTACCGCAAGCGCGATGTTGAGAATGTGCTGCGCATCAAGCAACTTCTCTACGAGCAGGGGTTCACGATCTCAGGCGCTCGACAGCAGCTACGGGCAGAAAACAAGTCCAACAAGAGCCAAACCGCCATTCCATTCCCATCGCAATCGGCAGCAGAGATTCAGCACATCCGGCAGGGTTTGCGCGAGATTCTGGATCTGCTCTCCGCACGAAGGACTGGCTGAGAAATCATCCCTTACGCTTCCACCCAGTTCCTGCGCTCCAAAATGGTTGGCGGCTCGTAGGTTTTTCCCCGCGCAAGTTTCTTTTCTTCGCGACGCGTAGTCCACAGCAGCATCGGTCCCACCACCATAGGCATCAGTCGTGAAACGATACCGGATTCCTGTTTGAACTCTTTCCGGAGTGCACCGATGCGATCACTGACTCTCCTGTCGACTTTTCGAAACTGATGTTCCATCGCCCACAGCCCTGAGCCATAGATTCCGCTCAGGCGCTGCATCTCGTGGGCGAAGCGTTCGCGCACGCGCGTGTCCGGCCAGTCTTTATAGCGCTTCCATCCGGCCAGCAGTGTGCGGGCAATGCGGTAGAGACTTGGTCCGTTAGCCTCGAAGTCACGCCAGAACGCCAAGTCGAGAAAGCGCTTGGAATCGTCCCGCGAGATGGCGGCATGCTTGAAATTGAATTTGAACTGCCCATGAACGTCGGCAAAATCGACATCGGGCAACAAGCGGCCTTCGTCCGATATCTGCTGATACAGTGGCGTCCCCGGTACCGGTGTGTACAGCATGAACTGATGAAAGTCGGTGTCGTGCGAGACTGCGTGTTCGATCTCGCCGGCGATGTTTTCAGGCGTATGGTGCTCGAGTCCGATAATCGTCGAGCCCTGCACGCGGATGCCATGCTCGCGGAGTTCGCGAGTGAGTTGCCGAGTGTCGGTCCCATTCAGTTTGCTGTAAGTTGCTTGGGGCGATTCGAGACCCATCCAGAGCCAGGAGATGCCGAGTTCGACTAGTTCCTGCATGGTGTACTTGCGGATCGCGTTCGCCGAGGCAAACACCGACATCGTCCAGGATTTGTTCGCGGCCTTCATGCGCTCCAGCAGGCGCATGGCGCGCTCGCGGTGGAGCAGGAAGTTTTCGTCCATGATGAAGAACGACTTGACCTTGAGTTCGTTCTCCATCTGCTGCATCACTTCGAACAACTCATCTCCACTCTCAAAAAAATTGACGAAATTCCCCTTCCCTCCGAAAAAGGCCGACGTCGTACAGAAGTTGCAGCCCATGGGACAGCCAACCGAAGGGATAATCGTTGCAGCAGTTGCGCCTTCGCGTTCCGGCAGTCGAATGCCCATGATCCGAGTTTGCATACCGGAGACGATCGCAGGATGCCGGACGGGGGCTGACTCATCTTCACCGAGATAGCGGCGCATCCAGGAGACACCTTCACCGCGCACGATGTGATCGGCATCGATCATCTTTTCGACTCCAGGGATCGCCGCCACATGTCCGCCCACCACAATCGTGGATTTGGGTGAAAGCTTGCGAATCATGCGGCACATCTCGCGCACTTTCGCGACGTTCACGATGATCGATGAGATGCCAATGATGTCGTAGTGCTGGGCCGTGATTTCGCGTTCAAAATCTTTTCGAGTAGGAAAATCGAGAACGGTGCAAGGAGCCGAGATATTTGCCTGGATCAGCATAATGCCCCAGGAGCGATGAAACATTCGCAGCGAAAAACCACCCTGGGCGCGAGTTACCTGATTGTGATAAAGCTCCATCGGGTTGATGGAGCGGCTGCCGAACTCGTCGTCCTGCGCATACGGGCCGAAGACCGAGGTCAGAAGAATGCGGGCCTGAATTCCTTTGGGATGTTTCTCAATGCGGCTGGCAGAGTCGTATTTCGAAGCAAGAATGTCCACTGCGATGCATCATCCAATCTCCCCACAATGCCGTTGAACTCATCGTAGCCGCTCGAAGAATGCAAACGAAGAGGCCCAGACCAAATAACACAAAAAGATTACAAATCACGGGAATCTGAACCACGGGTGAACCTGCTCGTGGATGAGATCAACTTGAACGTCGGTCGTCATCTGGCCTAGAATCGCTTGCTGCCATGGCATCGGAACCGTTAGAAGTCGAGCGGTTGGATCGGGGAGTGTTGAGTTTTCGCGGTCCGCTCACGATGGAGAACGTCACTCCATTCATGAACGCGGTGCGCCGCGAGACTGCTCCCACTATGATTTTGGATTTCTCGGGCGTTCCCTATCTGGATTCTTCTGGTCTGGGTTCGCTGGTGAGCGCATGCACTTCATGCGCCAAGGCCGGGCGCCGAATTGCGATCACAGGCGTGAACAAGCGCGTGCTGAAAGTATTTGAGATCACCAAGGTCGAGCAAATCCTTCTGATGTTCCCCACACTGGGGGATGCCATCGAGGCGTTCACCAACGCCGGCACGGCCTGACGGCGCCGCGTTCGTTCCCAGCCGGTTCAAGCAACCCGTTCTGGATTCGATTTCTTCCCGCCAGCATTTGCCGCATCCAGGCGGATGCGGGATACTCGCGCCGTTTCCTGCACCAGGTCGTTCGTGAACTTGGCGCCTTCCCCTGCCATCACCTGACCGGCGGCGAGCGCAAATCGCAGAGCATCCGCCTGATCGTCAAAATAGAGAACGACTTGTCCCGACATGTGTACTTCTCCCCTTGGTTGATCAGCTTCCAGTATGCGAACGGCTGCAAAATCAATCGAGCTGACGAGCACTTTCGACGAGAGTGGACGCGAACAGCTTGCTTCGATTCTCGGAGGGGACGCCGTGCGCTAGAAGTGATTCTTTTGGTTCCATTGAAATCGTTAGGCCATTCCCGAAGCCGATTGGAGCGAAATGGAGGGAAGACCCGGCAAGGTCGGAAATCCACCCCTTCAGCTCCACCCCTTCAGCTAGGCGAGGCTGCGGGGTTCGGATATCATGCGGGAATCTCGATGATCCGCCAACTAGCCATTTTATTGTTCGTCTGCGGAGCCGTCTCCCTGTTGGAGGCGTCCGACAAAGCAGTTCTTGGATCGTGGGAGGGCGATTCCAAGTGTACGGTCCCGTCTTCTCCCTGCCACGACGAGCATGTGCTGTATCAGATCGCCGAGGACAAGAAGGATTCATTCCAGCTGAATATGGATGGGTACAAGGTGGTCGACGGCTCGCCCGAATTCATGGGCACGTTGACCTGTCGTTTTGACTCCAAGACCGTGGCTCTCAGTTGCACTTCGAGCAATAGAAACAAAGATGATTGGGAGTTTCATGTTATCGGGGACACCATGACCGGTCGCCTCATGATCGACGATGGCAAAACTCTTTACCGGCGAGTCACTCTTCGACGGGTTCCGAAATAGATTTATGGCCGTCCTGGTTTCCATGCTCCGTGGGGTGAATCTCGGTCCACACAACCGGATCAAGATGGATGCATTGCGCTCTTTGTACCAGTCTTTAAAGCTGGAAGATCCGCGGACGTACGTGCAAAGCGGCAACGTGATCTTCCGGACGAAAGAGAAGAACAGTCCGCAACTCGCCAGCAAGATTCAGGACGCTATCAGGAAGAAACTCGGGTGCTGCCCCGATGTCATCCTCAGAACAACGGACGAGATGCGCAAAGCCATTGCCGCAAATCCATTCCCCGAGAGGGTCAAGACGGAACCCGGCAAAGTCCTGGTGACATTCCTGTCGGAAGAACCCCCGCGCGAAGCCCAAGCGAACCTCGACAATCTCAAAGGATTTCCCGAGGAGTTGCATCTGAAGGGGCGAGAACTCTACATCTACTTTCCCAACGGAGCCGGGAAGTCGAAATTGCCGTGGTCATCCGTTAACAAGCTGCTCAAGGTCACCGGGACAGCGCGCAACTGGAACAGTGTCCTGGCCGTGCTCGAAATTGCGGAGGAAATGGAAGCCAAGTGAAGAATAAAGTGATTCGATTTTGGCTCGCTCTTTCGATCTTGCTCGCTCTGAGTTGCGGCGGCGCTGCGCAGGCGCACCGTTTCACCGCACGCGAGATCGTTGCCGAGATACAGAAACACGTGGGTGTGGACTGGAAAAAAGAAACAGTCGACACCTTCAAGGCAGGAGATCCTGACACACCCGTCACCGGCGTTGCCGTAACCATGATGGCGACCATGGATGTACTCCAGCGTGCCTCGGCGAAGGGATTGAATTTCGTAATCACACATGAGCCCACGTTCTATGCGCACCTCGACACGCCCGAAGGCGTCCCCCAGGATGACCCCGTCTGGGCTGAGAAGAGAGCTTTCATCGAAAAGCACCACATGGTGGTGTGGCGCTTTCACGACCACTGGCACATGCGGAAACCGGACGGAGTCGAAGCAGGAAACGTTCGCCAGCTGGGTTGGGAGAAATATCAGCGCGCCGATAATCAGTACCTGTTCGTGATTCCCGAGACAACTTTGAAGGAGCTGGCAGCTGACGTGGCCCGTAAACTTGACTCTTCTGTGGTTCGTGTGGTCGGCGATCCTGATATGAAGGTCACGAAAGTCGGTTTCAGTCCCGGTGCAGCCGGGTGCCAGCGCGAAATGCATGCACTCGAAATGGACGATGTGCAGGTGCTCATGGTTGGCGAAACTCGTGAGTGGGAAACCGTCGAGTACGCCGCAGATGCAGTCAGTGAAGGACGCAAGAAGGCCCTCATCGTGATCGGACACATTCCGAGCGAGCAGCCCGGCATGGACGAGTGCAGCCGGTGGATGAAAGAGTTCGTGAAAGATGTGCCGATCGAGTTTGTGCCGGCGAAGCAGCCGTTCTGGCAGACGAGCGAGAAGAGATAGAAACCTCACGTTCGCACTCGTACGGACAGAACGAAATCAGTATGCTGATGCCATCGCTACTGGTGTAAGTCCATTAGGCGAACCTCTACTGCGATGAAAGCCAAGTCTCTGCTGCTCGCGATTGTCGTCTGTTCCCTTGCCGCGGTGCTTGCCGTCATCAGTCTTGAAATAACTCCCCTGCCAGGGCACCTGCTATTTGCCGCACGATGGATTGCGATCTTCTCGCTGGCCCTGCACGGATTCTATCGGCGCACACTCACGACCTGGATCCTGATCTGCATGTTCGCTGGTGCGGCCATTGGCCACGACTGGCCAGGAGTCGGCGTCAACCTCCGTATTGTTAGTGTGATCTTTCTGCGGCTGATCAAAACCATCATTGCCCCACTGCTGTTTGCAACTCTGGTCAGCGGCATCGCTGCTCACTCCGACTTGAAAAAGATTGGACGCATGGGCATCAAGGCTCTCGTCTATTTCGAGATCGTCACCACGCTGGCGCTTGTCATCGGCCTGGCGGCCATCAACATCAGCAAGGCGGGGATCGGAGCTCCAGTTTCGTCGCAGCCGGCCGAAACCCTGCCTACGCAGAAACTCACTGCCTCGGAAACCATTCTTCACATCTTCCCGGAAAACATTGCCCGTTCGGTCGCCGAAGGCCAAGTACTTCAGGTGGTTGTGTTCAGCATCCTGTTTGGAATTGGGCTCGCCATGGTGAGCGAGGAGCGGCGTCTTCCCATGCTCCGCTTCACCGAAAGTCTCGCCGAGACGATGTTCAAGTTCACAAACATCGTCATGTACTTCGCGCCCTTAGGAGTTGGTGCGGCTATCGCCTACACCGTGGGGACAACCGGAGTGGGCGTCTTCGTCAATCTTGCAAAATTGCTGCTCACGTTGTATGTCGCGCTGATCGTCTTCATTTTAGGAGTGTTATTGCCAGTCGCGACGCTGGCGCGCGTTCCTCTGCGAAAATTTATCGCCGCCGCCACCGAACCCGTGTCGATCGCCTTCGCAACTTCGAGTTCGGAAGCCGCTCTACCCCGAGCCATGGAAGCCATGGAAGCGATTGGAGTTCCGCGCCAGATCGTATCGTTTGTCATGCCCACGGGCTACAGCTTCAATCTCGACGGCAGCACTTTGTACCTTTCTCTGGCGGCAATCTTTGTCGCGCAGGCTGCGGGCATTCATCTCAGCCTCGGTCGCCAGGTGCTACTGGTCGTGACGCTGATGTTGACGAGCAAGGGCGTCGCTGGTGTTTCCCGCGCCGCATTGGTCATTCTTCTCGGAACAGTGGGTTCATTTGGCCTGCCCGTCGAACCTGTATTCATCCTCCTCGGCATCGATCAGCTCATGGACATGGCTCGCACTTCCGTGAACGTGCTCGGCAATTGCCTGGCTACAGTCGTGATCGCACGTTGGGAGGGTGATTTCGCGGAGAACCCAGCAAGCGAGGGGTAATTCTGCTACGTTGCATGTACTTCTGAGTTTCCAGAAACACACTTTTTACAACCTGTCTCCTATCCTCGGCGCATAATCTTTCCGCACTTCTCCGGGTACTGGGGAGCCTTGGAGGATTACCCGTGGAGTACTCGACCGACTACTTCTGGGTTGTCATCTGCAAGAATCACCGATTTCACCACAAGAGCAACACGTCCTACGAGCATCGGATCGTTCTTGGCGAAGCCGATGCGTTCACTCCTTTGTCCATGCTGAGCGATCAAGTTACCGTCCGATGCGACAAATGCGGTGAACAATATTCCTACAAACCAAAGGACGTTCTTCGCGCGGAGACGGAGGTCCGTGAGACCTACGTGATTCATCCCTTGTTCAAGTAAGCGCTGGCCCAAAATCAAGATGTCAACGTTCGCTTCCGAGCGGGGCCAAGGCCAGCTCAGCGCTGCCGTGGAACATAATCCGTGCTGCTCGCTTTGGTCCACGTCTTGCCACGATCCTTGGTGAGCTCTGCGATTTGCGTAAATCCTTTGGGATTTTGGACGTACCGCACGCGAAGCAGCCACATCTGATCAGCGTTACCGATCCGATCGCGATAGAAAATCCAACCGTCGCCCTCCCAAATTCCCTCATAGACCTGGGCGTGAAGGTCGTCGGAAATGACGAACTCGCGCAAACGGTTCGTGGACGCATCGAAAGCCCAAATCACTAGGGAATCGAAAAGCTTCTTGCCATTCTTTTCCTCGTAACGGTGCTGGATCAAGGCGCAGCCGCCGAGGCTCTCCTCTATATGATTCACTCCATTCCCGTGTGTTCCGGAGTCAGGCGTCAGGTCTGACGTGGCGCTTGCCCAATCTCCGACAAGGAAATCCAACCGATGGACTTCGCTCTCCTTACATGAGTTCTGGGGGATCGAAGCGTGAGGTGGCACCTGCGGCTGTTGACCAGCCATGATTTCAGCCAAAAACACAACGACCAATAGGCAACGCCACGATACCTTCTCCATTTGTCTTTGCCCCCCATTTTGTCTCGTCTCGCAGCAACCATGCTTTCAACTGGTAGCTTTCTGCAAGGGAGGAGACGTGGGCAGTGGCACCGAGTGACGAAGTGACGACTCGGGGGACGAAATCAGGGCGTTGTCCCGGGCAAGTCGGGGGATCAGAATGCCCAGGCGCTCCATACCGCCACTACCCAAAGGGATACGTATACCCGACTTCAATACTGCCTGATAGCGTCCCCCCGGCGAGCTTTGAATTTCGCGAATGCGACCCAGTTGGACGATCGCTGACCGATGTACCCGCACAAAAACATCTGGATCGAGTTGTCCCTCGATCCCATGCATCGTTTCACGCAATAGATAGGATTTGTCTCCAACGTGCAGCGAGACATAGTTTCCGGCGGCCTCAATCCAGTCAATGTCCGACGGCTGCACAAAATAGATCCGGCCACTCAATTTGAACTCGAATCTGGCCGCGAAAGCTTCAGCGGCCGAGCTTGCTGCAGATGCATGGACGGTAGAGTTTGCCGCGTCTTTGTTGCTCGGCCCTTGCGCCATTCGATACCGGGTCCAGCCATGAGCAACTGCCACTGCGACTCCGTACACAAGCAGACTCCGGCCCAAACCGGTCAACAGGTATATGCCCAGCACTGTCGAGCCCGTGCCATGCACTCGACGAAGAGATGGGAATAGAAGATCGAGTAGAAATCTGCAAGCGACCGAGATCAAAACAAACGTTATGGCGAATCCTGTATGCGCCAGCGAATTGCGGAGCCAAGTGGTACGGGCAATCGGATAGCGACGCGCCAGATGGAAGATGACGGGCATCAGGCTAGCCCACATTGCGCAAGTCGCCAGTGCTAAAGCAAGCGCGGCAGAATAGGGGAGCTTATCGCCAATCAACCTATGTGACGGTTACGCTGCGCACTGCCATCGTCAGTGCCAGGACGAGCCAAAGACTCGCATAAAGCGCTGCGTTGCGTGGTGTTTTGAGTTCGCGAAAGAAAGTCGATTCGCCCACATCTACTCCCGGGTGCATAGCGGTACCGTGTCCAGTTTCGACACCATGCATTTAGACGGAAAAGGACGAATCTGGTTTGAGCATCGAAAGTTTAGGTGGGATTTCCTACTTGCGCGAAATTCTGAGCCCAGCGGTCAATTCGCGGAGGATGTGGGCAAGGTCTTAACTGCAATGTCAACTGTCAGTTTTGACAGGTGATCGTGAGGTTTTTCCTGATGAATTTCCTATGAATTCTTTGGTATATGTAACACATAGGGGCGGGAAGAGGCTAATCTTTGACAACGCGAATCCTGATAGTTGACGATTTTCAGCCGTTCCGCAATACGCTCCGTTCGATTCTAGAACGCGATTCATCCCTACGAGTTATAGGCGAGGCTTGTGATGGCATAGAAGCCATTGAGAAGGCTGCAACGTTGCGGCCGGATGTAGTGCTTCTTGATATTGGAATGCCTCGACTGAATGGCATCGACGCAGCCAAAGCAATCAGGCAAAAGGTGTCCCCCGAATCCACAATCATCTTCGTGACACAAGAAGATGATTGCGATATCCGAAGCTCAGCTCTTGGCCTGGGTGCAGCCGCCTACCTGTTGAAGGCAACGGTCGGTTCCGAACTTCTTCTCACCATCGGAAGGGCTATGCTGCATCGTCAATCTCAGCCTCATCAAGCTGAGTTCCCGTTGCTAGAACCTGCAATTCTCTTGCAGGGACTCTGAACTGCGCCGCTCCACAATCCACGCAGACCGCGATTTTCGGAAACACCCAAACGATGGGTTTGTTCAGTCCGTCGCGTCCAGGGAAGTGAACAGCCACTTCCGCGTTAAACAGTTTCTGTTCTTTCGAGGAGCAAGAGGTGCACTCAATAGCAGGGGACATAATCCACTCCACCTTTCTGGTCGCTGGGAAGTACGGCAAACCTCGGTTTTGGAATGTTTGCTTTGTTGACTGGGAACGCTTCCTAGCAGATGAGAGGCGCGATACAGGCCCGTTTTGAGAGTTTTTGTTGGGTGACGATGGTTCCTTTGAGTCCAGGGTTTTTGCTTGTGAAGTCCAAAAACGGCGACTCTGATCTACCCGGCATACTGACGTGCCCGGCCCGTGGGGCGCTACCCATATTCTGAGTGTCGATCGCATGGACCGCGATGACGGGGATATCGGGTACACCATCACCGTCAATGTCGAATGAGCCTACTTGCGGCCCCATGAAAAAGAGTGCAATCCCAAACAAGACAATCCTGGCGATGCTGTTCTTGATCTTTCCCATAAGGCGGTGCACACAATATAGTGCGTCGCGGCAAAATTGCAAGTCATCCCGGGAATCGGAGTAACCATCGCCTTTGCGCACGGCTCCCGCCAACTGACAGAAATAACAGCCATCCAAGCCCGAGAAGCGTTCCCGGCCGATGCCCCGGCACCGCAAGTTTTGACAGTGGCAATCCCCGATCCGGGTCCTGATGGTGCATGTTGAACCCTAGAATGAGCAGAGTCCCGCCTATATTGGTGTTTGATGATCGAGGTGTTCATTCGACGACCAAAATCCCATGAGCTCCAGTCCGTTCGAGCAGTGGTCCAGACAGTTGTGGATGAGGTGTACGGCGGGGTTTGGGCTCCTCCGCCGACTCCTGTAGACAAAGAGGGCTGGGAACGCTCTTGGATCGCGGTGGTGGACGAAGAAATTGTCGGAGTCGTTCTGACAGGCGGAGAATGGCTGGACGATTTATGGGTGCTTCGCGAAAAACGCGGACTCGGGGTCGGGCAGCGTCTGCTCGCACAAGCGGAGAACGAAATGGCCGCTCGGGGCCACGAAATATTACGTCTCCGCGTCGTCCAATCAAATGCAGGGGCGATTGCATTCTATCGCCGGCACGGTTGGCAGATAGCTCGGACCTTTCGCCACGAGATTTTTCCGATAACGATGTTGGAGATGTCCAAATCAGTCCGGCAAAACAGAAAATGATGGCCACTCGGACATCGGTGAACTTACAAGATCTATTTTGAAATGGTCGGGACGGGCAGATTTGAACTGCCGACCCCTCGCACCCCAAGCGAGTGCCCTACCAGGCTGAGCCACGTCCCGACTAAAATCAATACTTTACGCGGCTTTCCCTCCTAATTTGACTACTCGCCTTGGAGGGCGCATGTTACTGCGTTTTGAGCAGTTCTGCCGCGAACGTCAGTTTCTATCGAACGTCTCNCCCGCCACGCTGGAATGGTACAAGCACAGCTTCAAATGGCTTCGCTCCGAGTCACCCACGCAAGATGATTTGAAAGACGCAGTACTGCGGATGCGTGAGAAGGGGCTGAAGGCCAGGGGGGTGCAATTCCGCAATTAGGGCAATCAATGCATACATGCATTGGAGCAACGTCGGGCCTGATGTGAAGTGCGGTCCAGCTTGTAAACATCCCCGTATCTCGCAGCTCAAAGAGCCGGTCCTGGTTCTGCCCACACTGACGGAGCAGCAAGCCCGATTGCTTGTTCGATGGAGGCCGAATGGGAGATATCAGCGGAGACTACATTTGCTTGTTTTGTTCCTGCTTGACACCGGATGCCGCATCAGCGAGGCACTGACCTTGCGCGTGACGGAGATTGATTTGGAAAACATGCTTGTGACGCTGGACGGGAAGGGACGGAAACAGCGGGTTGTACCTTTCTCGTTCGAGCTGCGAAAAGCGCTCTTTCGATACATCAAGGACTTTCATCGAAAAACCGACTCGCTGTTGTTTGCAAACGGAACGGAAACAAAGCTGGAGCGGCACAACGTTTTGCGTGACGTAAAGCTATTGTGCAGACGGCTCGGATTTGAACCCCCGGCACGTACAGTGCACGCGTTCCGGCACTATGCCGAATGGCGAAATATGCCGAATCTTCTCGCCGTCGCTCGCAGCCATGCGCATTCTCCGCTTTATTGATTCGGCATAGTCCGGGAAGAGTCCAGGGACCATTCTCAGCGCTGAGTTAGAGTGTGCTGCTGAAGCCGTACCGTCTTCTAAGGAAAGGGGATCATTTCCGATAGAAGATGAGCGGTTCACTTTCATCAAGAGCTTTTGAGGCACGTCGGACTATGCCGAATGCATCCCGACTGGCGAACTCAGGCTAGGCTCGGATTCACGTACCTATCCTACTTTCAGCCAACTAGATTCGGCATAGTCCGGGATTCGGCATAGTGTCTGAACGTATGCCACCCGATTCGTTTCTCGATTCCGGCACGCTTTGCGGCAGGGCGTAGCACCTTCGAGCGCAGTGTGTCCGGTGAATAAGGCTTTTCGCCGCTCATCCATGGACTAGCAGACAACCAATCGTCCTGCCCCCTTGTACTCCGAACTTCCTCGCCAGTCGAGCAGAACCTCGGCCAATCCTGAATCGAGAGGGATCGGTTTACGGGATGCTTCGGTCTTCATTGTCCCGACAACTCCATCGACAATACCCCGGCTCAAATTGATTTCGAGTTTGTGAAAGTCGATGTCGCTCCATTTCAGGCCGATCAACTCGCTCACTCGAAGGCGTGCACGACCTTGATCTCACAACTCTCGGTCACGGCATACGAAACAAACAGAGTCCTCTCAAAGTAAGCAAGGAAAGGGTTAGGCGAAAAAGTGCGACAGGCAGCGACCACAAATTCTGTTGAAAAGCTGCTCTCGATGTCGCTTGCCGAACGAATTGCCGCTGTTGCGATGAATGTGGAGAACGAAGCGGGACGAATTTCGAACCATCAGCCCCCATGATCTTGCCAATGTACTCGGTGTGCCAGATTCAAGGAGACCCACAGATTCAGACTGGCTCTTCATTCACTATGCCGAAAAGCAAACCTTGGAAGAGTATGGCGAACGTTTTTCAGAATTCGTGCATTTGGTAGAAGGAATGGTCTCGGCCAAACGATTCGAGGAACTAGCTGAGAAGTCCGAAGATCATAGCTCAGATGATGGATTTGACTTCTTGTCGGCCAAGGAACGGTGGAATCTCGAAGAAGCAATTGCTCAAGAAGCGCTCAAGAGCAACATTGAAAACGGGATTTGCTGTGTCGCTTACCACGAGATTTTGGCTTCTCGGTCTAAATTGCGATTCGAGGCGTACATCGAAGACGACGGTGCGTGTGGTGACCTGATGACGCCGTACGACTACCGAGATGGAAAATTTAAGAATCTTGATACTTGTGCGACGAAGTCGTGGCCGTAGAATCGGGCAAACCTGACGGGGGTTCTATTTGCCGATGCCTTGATTCGGTTCGAAGCTTGTAAGAATTATGAGACTCTCTTTGACGAGATACGGGAGCGGTGCTGNTCCTTCATCTCTTGCACGGAACGGACTCGTCGTCCNAGGTCAGAAAGTTGGGTAAGTTCCTGCTGGATTTCTAAGAGCCGCTGCTGCCGCTGGCCGTGAGCAACTTGGGCTTCTGTGTCCTGCCGGGGTTGACGGCGGTACTGCTCGTTCAATCCTTGAAGCTGCACTATTTCGGCACGCAGTGCGGCAACCTTTTCGCGTAATACTTCGAGGTGATCCATAGCACCAAGAGTAGCATCCTGAACGATTCAGTGTCGGTCGCCAATCCGTCCGCGATCAGACTTCCGTCTTAGAATGACCGTATGACATCACTGATTTCGATCACTTTCGATGATGGATTCCGGTCTCAGTTTGAAAGAGCGTTGCCCATTCTCGATTCTTACGGCCTCAAAGCCACATTCTTTTTGATCGCAAACGATCTACCGACCCACGACCGTTACACGGGCCTTCACGACAATGATTGGTGGAAAATCGATTGGCGTGCAGACGACATCGTGATGCTGAAAGAAGTGCTTGAAGAGGGGCACGAAATCGGGAGCCACAGCGTGAGTCATCACCCTGACATGTTGCCGATTCAGCCGGAAATCGAGGCACGAGAGTCCAGACGGCTCATTGAAGATAGGCTTGGCATCAAAATTTCCTCGTTCTGTTACCCGTTTTACTGGTCTCATTCCTGCTTGGCTAATGCCGTGAAGGATGCTGGCTATGAGCAAGCTCGCGGTGGAGGGGTAGCGCCTCGGTACGTGCCTTCTGCGTCTTACTATGCAATTTCAAAAGTTGCTTCTGTGGATCGGTTCAATGTGGATTGTCGCCAGATTTCGCCACGCGGTGACAATGTACGCGACTGGCTGCGGGATGGATGCTGGCACGTACTCACGTACCATGGGATCGGGGGCGATCAGGACGGGTGGGAACCCATCACAATCGAGCAATTTTCTTCACAGATGACAGAACTCGCGAGTCACCGGGACTCTGGTGCCGTCGAAATCGTCACATTCAAAGATGGTGTGTCGCGTGTTTCGCGGCAAATCGAGACGGGTTCTTGATGCCGATGAATCTTCTGATGTCAATTGAAATTGACTCTGATTTGAGTGTTAAGCTGAGGCGGTTCACTCATGGCTGGCCGCAATGCCTGTGACCTACATGATCGATACAGACAAAAGGTTAATCCACACAATCTGTAGCGGTACTGTGACGTTGCCGGAGGTTGTTCGGCATTTCCGGATGCTGAGGGACGATCCACTCTGTACGGGGCATCTGGATGTCCTACTCGACGTTCGTGAAGTTACCTCGGCGCCAGACAGCACCCAACTCAACGTCGTCACCACCGAAGTAGCGTCGGTCCGCAACAAGGTCGAGTTTAGAATGTCTGCCATCGTTGCCAACCGTGATGTCGTGTTCGGGATGATGCGAGTCTTCGCGGTGTTTGCGGAACCATTCTTTCGTGCGATCCGCGTGTTCCGCGAATTTGCCGAAGCCGAAGCATGGCTAGATCGTTGGAAAGAGACCAAAGACCCTCATCGTTGACGCACGGTCTAAAATTCGCATCATTTGCGAAGTAGACTAGTCCTTTCTCCCTCTTCATTCGAAAACCCGACGGCAGGTTAAGAAATCTGTCCGCAGTTGGTCACTGGTCTCTGTTTCATCGAAGCACTATGATCATCGCAAAAATGGGGGGCGGCATGTCACTCGGGGAATCTCGTAGAAGCACTCGTGTTCCGTTGAAGGTTGTGATCTCGGCACAGGGTCTCAATGAACCATTGACCTGCGACGGTGAAACGATTGTTGTCAACCGCCATGGAGCACGGATTTCCTCTACGGTCCCACTCCATGCTGGACTGAAGATCGAAATTCACGTCATTATCACGGACAAACGTGCTGCTGCCGAGGTTGTCTACGTTGATCCCGAGCAGCCCTTCGTTTGTGGAGTCGCGCTGGAAAAACCTGAGAACGTTTGGGGTCTGTCGTTTCCACCTGACGACTGGTCTGACGATGCACATGAGCGGTGAGTCCGAATTGCGTCGGTCACCAATCCGTCCGCGAAGTATTGGATTTTACCGACGCCCCAACCACGGAACAGAACGGGAACAACAACAGTTCCTACACGTTCCCGGTGGTTGGTTTCTGTGTCTGCGTGTGCCAGCTAAATCCTTTCGTTCCATTTCGTGGGCACCTTGACAAGGAAGACGTCAAACGGCCCCAATTCATTCGGGCCTACCATCATTCCCTCCGAAGTATGCCGCCCTTTCCCAGAAAGTTCTCAGACACATTTCAGGCGTCTTAAAGTACGGAAAGATCACCAGGCCGCTAGTCTTGCCTCATCTCACGGACAAACTGGCTAAAAGCCGGGTCCCAAAAACAAAATAAGGATGATATTTATGGCAAAGCGTCTAGCGGTATTTGTGTACGGACTGGTCAGCTACATGTTGTTTTTCCTGACCTTCGTGTGTGCCGTCGGGTTTATCGGGAATCTGTACTTGCCGAAGTCGATGGATTCGGCGGCTCGGATGTCTTTTTGGCCGGCTCTGCTGATTGATGCCGGGTTGCTTTTGTTGTTCGCGGTGCAACATAGCCTTATGGCTCGTCCTGCATTCAAGGAAGTGCTCACGCGTTTTATTGCTGAAGCTGCCGAACGCAGCACGTACGTGCTTTGTTCCAGCCTGCTGCTAATAGCTTTGTTCGTTTTCTGGCAGCCAATCGGTGGCGTAGTTTGGTCATTTACGAACCCCGTTATTTCTGCCGCGATCAATGTGGTATTTGGTCTGGGCTTCGCGCTGGTGTTTGTGGCTACGTTGTTAATCAATCACTTTGACCTGTTCGGTCTTCGTCAGGTGGCGCTATTTCTTATGCGGAAGCCGTACACGTACCTTGAGTTTCGTACGCCGCTCTTCTATCGGTATGTGCGTCATCCTTTGTACGTTGGATGGCTGATCGCCTTCTGGGCTACGCCCACGATGACCGGTGCACATCTTCTGTTTGCGATTCTGACTTCCGCCTACATCCTGACGGCGATCCGTTGGGAAGAGCGCGATCTGGTTACTGTTCACGGCCCAAAGTACCGGGATTATCAGGAGCGCGTGCCGAAGTTGATTCCATCACTGGTTTCGTATCGCGAGCCTCAGCGGGTTCGGGAGACGCAGAGTTCGGCTGCATAGTTCGTAAACATAAAGAGGGCGGTCTGCACCGCCCTCTTTAGCGTTTCAATCAGGTAGACCGTCACAAGGCTGAGATTTTCGCCATTGGCTCNACTGCTTGCTCCGTCCAGCCCAGAAATGACGAGAACTCGTGCAGCAGCATCTGCCAAGCGCGTTCCTCGGCAAGAAGCAGATGGTTGGCGCTAGGTAGGGAGACGTAACGGGCATCGGGGATTTCGGCGGCCAATTGGCGGCCAAGTTCGGGGGATACCACCTGATCGCGATCGCAATGCATGACCAGGGTCGGAGCTTGTACCTGTCGCAAAAATGGGCGTACGTCAATGTCCAGATCGATCTCGATCAGCCGCGCGGCATTCTCAGGCGACGTCGACACCCGCTGCAGATCGTCGAACCAGTTCTCATGGACCGGCGTGGAGTTCGGCATGAAGCGGTTGGTAAAGATTCTGCAGAATGCGGGATTGTGAAGTCCCCAGCCAAGGCGAGTCAGGCTGATCAGCGCATGCCTGGCTTCGATCTCTTCTGGGCTGCCGTAATGGTGAAGTCCGATGGCAAATGCGCCATAGAGCACCAGTTTGCTCACGCGCTCAGGGTGCTTCATTGCATAGGCGATGGCAATTGGGCCGCCTCTTGAAATTCCGAGGAGGGAAAAGCGATCGAGTCCTGCCGCGTCCACCACCGTTTCCAGATCGCGAACCCAGGTATCGAAACTCACATCAGGAACATCGCGCTGCGACATGCCATTGTTACGCTCGTCGTACCGGATCACTCGATGGTGTTTGCTGAGTTCCGTCCACCAGTGTTGCCAGATGGGACTTCCCCATTCGAAATCCAAGTGCGTGAGCCAATTTGAGGCCTTAACTAATGGCGGTCCCTCTCCTGTACTTGCCCAGGCAAGGCGCACGCCGTCGTCCGTGACCGAAAACCTGATGTCCTGGCGGGGTGGTGGAGAGACGGGCTGGACTGCTGCTGCTACGGAAGGTGAAGCCGCTAAAGATCCGACCTTTCTAACTTGTGCGGTGAATCGATAGCCGTGGCGGGGAATGGTCTCGATGTACTTCGCCGGATCAAGCAACTTCCGAAGTTGTGAAATGCAGTAGTCCAGATTATTGTCTTCGACTACGGAGTCCGGCCATACGGATTCCATGAAGGCGTCTTTGCGAACCAACTTGCCGGCATTCTCCACCAGCAGGCGAAGAGTGTCGAAAAGCTTTCCGCGCAGGCGGATTTCTTCGTTGTCACGAAGCAGCCTTCGCTCGTCCACGTCGAGGACGCAGTTGCCAAAGAAGTACCTGTCCATTTTCAAAGACGCCGGCATCGGGGGCAACAGGGCAGCCGGACATCCCCCCATAATGTTCGCTATTCTACCAGTGAATCGATGCAGCCCGACGCCGGATGGAAAGTTGAAGGTGATCGGCGCCGACTTTCTCGTACTTGCCGACGCGTGAGATCCAAAGAATCAAGGGTCGCGCTGCCCTTTGGTTTCGGCGAGACCCGTCACGAAGCTGACATTTCTTGCATTGGTACAAAAGTCTTTTGGCTCCATCCCATGAAAGCAGCGAACTCCTGGACCAACTGCTCCCAGCCTGAATCTCCTGGTGCGACCATATGGCTGCGGCTGGGAAGTTCGACAAAGCGCGATCCGCGGATTCGGGCCGCAATCAGTTTCCCCTCTTGCACCGGCACTGCGCCATCGTCGCGCGAGTGCAGCACCAGCGTTGGACAAGTGATCTTGGGCAGCATGTCGAGGATCTTGATGTTGGGAAATTCCGCGATCATCCGCGCGGCATTCTCCGGCGAGGATGTGATTCGCTGTAATTCGTTGAGCCAGGCCATCTCGGCGGAATCAGCGTCCGGCCGGAATAGTGTTGTCCACAACTGGCGGAACGCAGGATTGTCGCGTCCCCAGCCGGATCGGATCAGGGTGAGCATCGCCTCCAGATGTTCCTGAGCACCTGGACCAGGTGCCGGCCATCCGTTGGCAAAGGTGCCGTTGATAACCAGCTTCGTCACTCGTTCCGGATGGCGCACGGCGTATGCGATTCCTACGGCAGCGCCCTGGCACCCGCCCAGGATGGAGAATTTTTCCAGGCCGGCAGCATCCACCAGTTCTTCAAAGTCGCGCACCGTTCGTTCGAAGGAAAAATCGCTGATATTCCAGTCCGAAAGGCCGCTGCCGCGCTGATCGTACCGTACCAGTGTGTTGTGACGCATGATCTCCGACAGCCACTGCCGCCGCAGTGGAGTCTTCCACTCGAAGTCGAGGTGATTCAGCCAGTGGATCGTTCGCACCAGCACGGGCCCCTGTCCCCCGACGTGATACGCGATTCGAGCGCCATCGCTGGCGGTCAAGAATTGGATCTGTTGATCCGGTATGTCGCGTGATTGGTCGGCTGGCTCCAGCCCGACGAATCGACGGCGTGGGAGCGGCGTGGCCACCTCGGCCACGAATCGATAGCCGTGCTTCGGAACGGTTTCAATGTACTTCTCGGGATCGAGCAGTTTCCGTAACTGCGAAATGCAATAGTCCAGATTATTGTCTTCGACTACGGAGTCCGGCCATACGGACTCCATGAAAGCGTCTTTTCGAACCAGTTTGCCGGCATTCTCCACCAGCACGCGCAGCGTGTCGAACAGTTTGCCTCGTAGACGGATTTCCTCGTTGTCGCGAAGCAGCCTTCGCTCGTCTACGTCCAGGACATAGTTGCCAAAGGAATATTTAGCCATTTTGAACGACGCCGGCATCGGTAGGTATACAGGGCAGCCGGACGTCCCCCGTAATGGCAAATATTCTACCAGTGGATAGCGAAGCAACTCACTCGCCAATATCAGTTGTACGGAATTTGCCTGCAACGTCTAGCCGAGGATCTTGCGTATCTGCTCGACGTGATTGGCGTCGTGACCAGCCATGTGCGCGGCGAGGTCCCGGACCGTGATCCGGCCACGTTCGGCATGCATGCCAAAGCACCCCCACTGCTCGGGCGTGAGCTGACTTAGGAATCGCAAGTTGGCCTCCCGCAGAAGGCGGAAGAGGGTCAGAGACCCCTGCGGCGAACGTGACGAATAATCGCCGAGGCGGGCCCACATGTCCTGGTCAAACCCGGCCAGTTCGATCCCATTGTGCTCCACCATCTGCCGATAGCGCCACGCTGTGGCGATCTCATCCTCGGCCAGGTGCGCCAGGATCTCGCCGACCGACCACTTATTCGGGATCGGACGTGTCATCAATTTGTCCTCCGATGCCTTCGCTACGAGCCGTTCGAGAATGGCTGCAGTTCGCTCCTGTAGTTCCAAAGGATCTTCGGATTTCGCGTAGCTTCGGATCCGATCCAGGTATTCGGGTGTGTCGGGCACAAGCGTCCTCCGCCGCGCCAACTATATCGGAATAAAGGGCTAGGCCTGAAGGACCTCATGTCGAATCCCTCTCCAGATGTCACTGCGGGCAACACGAATTGGATGTGCCAGATTATCGACACGAATTTCGACTAAGCCATTTTTTTGGTTTTTCTTTGGCGTTGCTTCGTTATTTCTCGCTGGCCCAAGCGGTACTTTGCCAATGTCTCAAGGGAGCGACACCGGCGATGCGGAGTCTCATGGCAGAAAGTTCTGGGGGGAGACCGGACGCCGTCGGAATTCAGTACTTAGTCTCAAAAGGAGAATTTGTATGAACACACACGCTGTTTCTCATACTTCGGGGAAAGCATCTTTTTCTGGCCGGTTCCTGGCCGCGGCTGCCCTCTTTGTTGTGGTCGCCGGTTCTTTGCCGGTGTTGGCACAACACTCACACGACATGCAATCTGATGGATCGGCCGCGCAGAGGAGCGCTCTCATCAAGATCGTGAGGCAGGCGACGGAGCGTTTCAAGGACGTATCGGTAGCGGAGAGAGAAGGATACGCACTGCAATTCGGTTGCGTCAGCGGGCCCGATTCCGGTGCGATGGGGCTGCATTATGTGAACGGGGATATCGTCGGGTCAGGCGTGCTCGATCCAACCCGTCCCCAGATTGTCATCTACGAACCGACGCCGGATGGCAGGTTGAAGCTGATCGGAGCCGACTTCCTGGTATTTGCCGACGCATGGGACGCAAAGAAAATAGGGCCGCCACAGTTGATGGGGCAGCTGTTCCACTACTTTGAAGCTCCGAATCGGTTCGGATTGCCCGCCTTCTACACGCTGCATGTCTGGGCGTGGAAGGACAATCCCAACGGAGCATTCGTCAACTGGCATCCCAACGTTTCATGCAAGTTATTTAACCCCGGTTTGTAGGCCGGTGGAGGTGAGCGCCCCCGAGACCGGTGACCTCGGGGGCTGCAACCTTAAATCTCAACAAGGAATGAAGATATGCCACTAATCCAAGTGCGGTTAATCGAGAAAGTTTTGACGAGCGCCCAGAGAACAGAGGCCATCGCCAGGCTCAAAGAGGCGATCGTGACCGTTCAACGGCAGCTTGAGCGACCTGTCTCAATGGTTGTCATTGAAGAAAAACCCAGTGACGTACATTCGGAGATGTGGGACTGCCTCTCCCAAATGTCGCCGGAACTGACTAGCTTAGCTAAGCTAAGCTAGAGTCGGACCGCCCATGATGAACATCCATAGACGCGACCCAGTCGACGCTTTGTGTGTTCAGCCGCATACGATGTGTCCGCCGAAACACATGTTAGATCACGGACTCTCTGCGAATTGCCGCCCTAGATTGGGAGATTAGTTTGGTTCGTGCCGTGCTTCTCGGTTTTCAGCGCCGGGCTCAGGGTTTATAGTTCACTGTCCTGGCCACGAGGAGCTATGAAGGGGCGGTCGGGTGTACTCGTACGTGCGGCCATCGCCGCGTCTGTAAGCGCTGCCATTCTCATCTTAGTGGCAGTCGTTTGGCGAAGTTCGCAGGCCATTCGCGGCGCCTCCGAACAAGTTCGCGCGGAGCGCGAATTTCCGTTCGTAGCGCAGGCCTACAGTCCTGCTCCGAACTTGGGCTTCGAGGTTGTTAGCTCTCCCCAGGTGTTCCTGCAGGCAGCCCGTTTTCAAGATCATCTATTCATCGCCGGGCCAGCTGGCCTACTTGAGTACGAACCCGCTGGAACATTAATCCACTTATATTCCGTTGGTACCGATTTGCCCGGGTCTCCGTTGGCCGCCCTTGCACCGGCCGTTCTGGCGGATTCGCGGGAGCCAGAACTCGTTATTGCCACGGCAAACGAAGGAATTCTGGCCTTTAACGGACGTGCCTTCCGCCAGATCCTTCCGGCTAGTGACGATGCCCGCGCGGTGACTGCAATCCTGCCCTGTTCGTCCGGACATCTCCTGCTTGGAACCAAAAAGCGCGGCGTCCTCATTTATGACGGGCAGCGAATCACGCTCCTCCATGCCATGCTCGATGCGGTGTTCGTGACTGCGCTTGCAGGCAATGAATCGGACTTGTGGGTGGGAACGCTGAACCGCGGAGTACTGCACTTCCATGGCGGTGCCCTGGAGAGTTTTGACGAAGGTCAGGGGCTGCCCGATTCGAATGTGCAGTCGTTGGCGATTGCAGGCGACAAAACCTATGTCGGAACCGCTTCGGGCGTAGCTGTCTTCGATGCCGGCCGCTTTTCCCGGGTGCTGGGCCAAGGCATTCTGGCGACCGCTTTGCTGGCAACACGAGAACAACTCTATGTCGGGTCGGAAGACCAGGGCGTGATCCAGATACCTTTGGTGGGAAGACGCCCAAATCCAGGCATCGACTCTCAAGAAGCTCTGCAGGAAGTCCGCCAACTGTTCGCATCGGGGGACGTTGTATTTGCCCTGGCACGCAATGGCCTGTATCGCATGAATGTTCGCGGGTTCGGTTGGGAGCGCGTGCTTACTTCTCAACCCGCAGAGCTGAGCGACCGCAATATTTCTGCATTGGCTGCTGACGCGAACGGACAGCTCTGGATCGGCTACTTCGATCGCGGCCTAGATCTGCTCACTTCCGATGAACACCGGTTGCGTCATCTGGAAGACGAGCACGTATTTTGCGTGAATCGCATCCTCTCCGATTCCAAGACCCGCGCGATAAATGTTGCGACTGCCAATGGCCTCGTTCGGTTCAACGATTCGGGGGGCGAGCAGCAAGTGCTCACTCGCACCGACGGCTTGATCGCAGACCATGTCACCGATGTTGCCAGCTATCGGGGCGGACTAGCCCTGGCAACGCCTGCAGGTCTGACCTTCCTTGATGAAACCGGCGCACGCAGCATGTACGCCTTCCATGGTCTCGTGAACAACCATGTTTACTCACTTGGCGTGTCCGGTGACGAACTGATGGCCGGAACCCTGGGCGGTCTCTCACACCTCGATCAAGGCGACGTGAAGATCAACTACACAACTTCGTCTTCCAACCTGAAGCACAACTGGATCACTTCTGTTGTTCCTGTTGGCTCTGAATGGATGGTTGGTACCTATGGAGCCGGCGTTCTGGGGCTGGATACGTCGGGACGCTTTCGCTCATTTGAAACTGCGAGCGGTCCGATGATCGTCAATCCAAATGCCATGCTGGTGACTCCATCTTACGTTTTAGCCGGCAGCCTCGGACAAGGTCTGTATCTCTTCGATCGCAAATGGGGGCGCTGGTCGGTCATCCGCAATGGCCTTCCTTCCCTGAACGTAACCGCGTTTGCCGAGACAAACGGCTACATCTTTATAGGCACGGATAACGGCCTGGTCCGCATACCAGAGCAAAAGCTGCACTCATGAAAACACTGCTGCTTTCCGTCTTCAGTCTTATTGCCAGTGTGTCGCTGATGTTTGGTGACGCGGGTGTGCTGATCCCGCGCGATCAGCAGCAGCCGAATCCCGCGGTCCTCTCCCTTGAGGAAATGGAAATCACCATTCGCATCGACAACGGCGATGCCCGCGTCTTTGTGCGACAAGTGTTTGCCAATCACACTGGACGCATCGAAGAAGGAAACTACATCTTTGCCCTGCCGAGTCATGCGACGATTTCGGATTTCGCCACTTGGGATGGGCCTGTAAGACTGCCGGCTGTCATTCTCGAACGCAAGCGCGCCGAGGAACTCTATAACCAGCTGAAACAGCAATCGATTGATCCCGGCTTGCTGCAGATGGGGGAGCGAGGAAGCGAAGAAGCGAAGCGTACTTCGGTATTCAGCGCTCGAATCGTGCCGATACCTGCATTCGGCACGAAACGCCTTGAGATCGAATACCACGAATCAATCCCGGTTGAAAATCTGAAATCTTACTTCGCAATTCCGCTACGGCCAGACGCCTATTCGGCACAGGCGGCCGCGCATTTCCGCATTAACTTCGAATTGCATTCCGCGCATCCGATTCGCAACTTCCAGGCTCCCGCAAAGACTTTTCCCTTGCAGTTCGAGCAAAACACGGCTCAGCTTGTGCAGGGTCACTTTGAAGGCCAGAACGTCAATCTTGGGGAAGATTTTGTCGCAACGTACGAGCTAGATCCTGCGGCCTCCGACACGCTCCAACTGCTGACCTACCGCAACCCGGTCAGCGGTCAACCGTCACCAACGGAGATNTCTCCGATTCGCAGTACGAATGAGCCGGGATTTTTTGAGGTGGAGGCTCTCCTTGGCTTTAGCAAGAGTGACCCGACGGCCAATGCAGCTAACGGTGCCCCGAAGACCGTCATTGCGTTGTTTGACACTTCGCTGTCGATGCAGTGGGAGAAACTCGAGCGCAGCTATCAAGCTCTTGAGACCCTTCTCCACAGTCTGCGACCGAGCGACCATTTCGGTCTGGTTCTCTTCAATAGCGAAACGCAAGTCGTGCCTGTGGCAACCGCGGAGCCGGGCAATGTGCAGCGCGCGATCGACGCTGTCCGGGTGAGCCGGCTTCGAGGCGGAACCGATCTTCAGGCCGCGCTGAAAGCCGGGCTGGAACAATCGGCAGCACCCGGATCAAGCAATACCTACCTCGTCATTCTGAGCGACGGCGGCGCGACGCGAGGTCCGATTCAGAACGGGAAGCTGGCCTCCTGGTACGAGTCTGCGTGGAAGCAACTCACCGATACACAGCGCCCGCGCACCTACATTCTGGCCATTGGGGACGACGCGAATCTACCGCTGTTCCGCATGTTGGCCAGAGAAGACGGTCTCCTCGAACATGTTGTCTCGACCGAGCCCATGGATTTCAAATTGAACTCGTTCTTGTCGAAGATCGGGCGCAGTCCGGTGGGACAGCTTGATCTTGCGGTGAGCCCCACGGATGCTGTGCAGACCGTTTATCCCCTGCAGGCCGCGACGTTCTCGGGCTCTCTCGCGGCTTGGGTAGGGCAGTATCAGAAGCCGGAGGACAATGTTGCCTTTTCCGTGGACGGTGTCAGAGACGGAGTTGCCCTTCAAATTTCTGGCAAAACAAACTTTCCTCGCGAATCGATCGATCATGCGCAGTTACCCCGGTTGTGGGCACGCGCCCGAGTCGATGCGCTGCTCGAGAAGAT
>AP72_2010_repI_A01DRAFT_1000006_pt1 | contig 25615 bp, 49 predicted proteins | sample AmaPasreplicIA01_FD_9191 | JGI IMG/M metagenome (IMG submission 9191) | reverse complement strand
ATGGCGTTTTCAAAAAAATAAAAATTTTTTATAAAAAAGTTTGGTAGATCGGAATAAAAGAACTACATTTGTCATAACAATAAAAGGAAAAGCATTATGGAAAGAATAGTATTATTTGATGGGGAAGAATTTGAAGCTAGATATTTTTTAGATGTTGATGAAGATTTTGAAGGAGTAGATATATACCGTATATCATATACTAATGAAGGTGATGAACAAAAGGTAAATAAAACTCATATAGGATTTATTGATGATATATCATTTCCTGATGAAGATGATAATGAGCAAATTGATAATTTTGAAAAGATTGTAACTGAATGGTTATATAAACAAGATGTTAATTATTTGCTAGGGTAAATTTTCAATTGGATTTATTTATATATTTATTATCATAATAACATATAATAAAAAATATATTAAATAATGACACACGAAAAGAAAATTTATGAAATCAAACGTATCATCAATGAATATGGTGAATTTGGTGGAGACCATTTACAAGTAAGAGTTATCCTTAAAACGATGCCTAATGGTATGCGACAAGTAGTTGATGCCTTTTACAAAGATAAGGTAGAAGTTGCAACGTATATGGGAAACAAAAAAGTATCTGTTGATTACATGAGTTATGACTACTTGCCTGATAATATCCTTGATGAAATTTTAACCGTTGCTAGAGAATGGGAACGCACAAATTATAGAAATCATCATTTCGGACAAGAAATGCCACAAGAACCAAGAAATGATGAAGACAATAGAAAACCAGGTGAGCATGACGGAGATCATGGCAAACCAAGTGGAATACACTAGTCAAAGATCATTTAAGACTTTTATTATATTTATTATTGTATTACAGAATACATATAACATAATAAAAAATTTAAAATAAAATGATTAGAGATGAAGTAATTTATAACATTAGAAATGTTATGAGAGATTTTGGCTATTTTAACCCAAATGTCGTAAATATGCGACTCAAATATAGAGATTTGGGAAGGGGAAGATGGCAAATGATCGAAGGTTTTTACGAAGATCGAGTAGTTGTTGTTACATATTACAATGGCATACCAATTAGTAGAGATTATGTATATTATACAGATTTCCCTGATGATATTCTTGATGAAATATTAACTACTGTTAGACTTTGGGAAACATATAATTTAAACAACGGTTTATATCGAAACTACAATCGTAATTTTCACGATGGTCGTGATTGGAACGATTGGACAGATTGGCGCAATGGCAGAGATTGGAGCAATCACCACGATTGGAGAGATTGGAGAGATTGGCGTGATGATAGACACGACAGAGACGGACACCCACATCCAAGACCAGGTGATAACGGAGATCGTGGAGGACATGATGGAATGGGTGGTCACGATGGAATGCCAGGTGGACATGACGGAGGACATCCAAGACCAGGTGATGGTGGAATGGGCAGTCATGGTGGAGGACACGATGGAGGGCATCCAAGACCAGGTGATGGTGGAATGGGTGGACATGATGGAGGACACGATGGAATGCCAGGTCATGGTGGACATGGTGGAGAACATAGAATAGGATAATAAAACATGAATAATTTTTTGTTGTTTTAATTTGATACTTGCTAAAGGAGTGATGACCTTTAGTGGGGGAATAAGAGGTAACTTTTGTTACCTCTTTTTTTGTTTTATAGTAAAATTATTAGTATCTTTGTAGTAAATAAAATAATATGGAATATATCTTTATTAAAACTGATAGCAAAGAGTGGGGCGATATGTGGGATTTTGTCAGAGATCATCCTATTAATGAAGGATTAGACGAACCTTGTACCGCAGATAACAAAGGACACGAATGGCAATATCTAGGAAGCTTTAAGAATAAAGATATAGTTATTTCAGAGTTTAGACACAACCTACACCCTAGAACCGAAAATATATACGGTATAACATATCGACATGAAACATTCAACGATGATTCAATTGGGAAATCTTCACGCATAGTATAACCAAAAAATGTACACTTTTGTGTACATGGTTTTGGGTTACGATAGAAATTAATTAATTTTATTTCAATAAATCAAAGAACTTGCTATAAAGGGAAATTTTCTATGGGGAATTTTTGGGGAGTTGGCAAGGATATTGACAAGGATATTTTCAGGAAAATTCCTAATAATATCTTACCAAAATGTACGCAAAAGTGTACACCCTACTCTACGATAAATTTTAGAAGTTATTTTATTTGTTGGAAAATGGGAGTTTCGCCACCACTATTTTATTGATCTTTTTGCGTATAGATCAATGCCGTTCCTACAAAAAAATTCCGCAAGATTCTTACAATTCTTTATGAATAAAATAATTTAATCTTGCGGAAACGATTATACTGAAATAATCTGATCTTTAACTCTTTTATTTTAACATTTGCCTTTAGAAATAAAATAGTTTATAAAGTTGATCGAGATAGTTGAATCAATTGTTAAAAACTTGACAAATCTTCAACCGTATCGTTAAAATCAAATGTAAGGATAATTTTAATACGAATGACATTTATCATGTTTTTTTTTTAAAATATTTTCTAATCTATTGATTATACTATTAAAATCAGACATATATACAATAATATTGTTATATTTGCGCCATAAATGTACACAATTGTGTCATGGGTGCGAGCCAGCCCCATAATAACGTTAATTATCTATATATATTATGAAGTCAAAAATTAAGCAGATCAAAGCTGCTAGGAAGATCGAGAGGGAATTACAAATTTCATTAGGTATGAATTTCAACCGTCATAGGGTACATACCTCAAAAAAAACCTATAACAGAAAAAATATTGTAAAACAATTTGGATATTAAAAAATAATGACTACTTTTGCACAAAAATTAGAACCCTCTATGACTAAGGAATTTTCGCTAGGCGAAGAAGTGATTATCAGAAAAATAGCTTGGGATTATGAGAATCCTAACGGATTAGCAAAGATTGATGCACGAGGCACGATCACCAGCATTAAAGGAATTTCACCGAATCACTCTTATAAGTATAAATATGAAGTTACTTGGAGTGGTGGAAGATTTTTCAACAATGGAGACAAATTAATAAAAATTTCTTAATAACAAAAAATTTTTTTTTGTAGGAAGTTAAAAAAGATTTTTATAGGTTTGCCATAATCAAATTAACACAAATCAAATTAATTAAGTTATGGCAACTTTAATGTTATCAATCAAAGCACAAGATATATTCGAAACTAAATATACCAATGGTCAAGATTGCGCAATTACCAGAGCATTAGACCGAGCAGGATATTCAAATTTAGTTCATGGCGGTACAGATATTTGTGATAGAGATACACTAGAACCAATTGTTGATAATCGCAATAGTAAATATAGAGATTTATGTCAGAGAGTTTGGGATATGTACGAAGCTAAAGAAGAAAGAAGATTTGAAGATATTAATACTTTTCAATTTACTATTACTTATTAAATAAATTAAGTTATGGATTATTTTGTTGTTGTTAAAGGAATTACAATATCCGATAATATTAAGAAAGAAACTGCAATTAACCGAGCCAAAAAAGAATATGATCTCGGTAATACCGATGTCAGCATTGGCAAATATAAAAGAATAGAAGGAAAAAGATGTTACAAATTATTACCTTTACATTTATGGATTTAACAACGATCTAAACAAATAAAATAAGTTATAAATAACAATAGTCAGGAAAATTATTTGAATTGAGTCTTTGATGAAGGGTACTTTTTGGGATAACTAAAATTCTACTTGCTTCCATAATACTGACATATTCAATACCGAATACTGAAATTTTACGTTTAATAGTTTTCTCTGTGATATTTTGTTTATGTTCTTCGCTTAGTTTTCTACCCTTTAGAACATTACTTAATTTTTTTCTTGTTTCTTCTTTTGTTGTTCTGATATGGTCGGAACCACCATTACCACCTTTTTTATGGTTGGTCAGATTATCATATTGACCTATCCAATATATTTCTCGTTCTTCCCAATTATCTTTTGTACATTCTTCAATGATTGACAATATAGGTTTTAAACTATCTTTTCTCAATGATTGTACCCAAGATGCTCTATGTGAAGACCTTTTATCATACAAATGTTGTTTGTAACGTCTTTTTAATTTAATGGTTTTACCAACGTAACGAACTTCATTTGTTATCGGGTGACTTAGAGTATAAATGTAATATATCATAAAATTAGTTTTATGATATAAATTTATTATATTTTAAAAAAAAGTAAAGGGCACCGATCCGTCTACTCTTCCACCTTGTAAAAAAAGGTACGCCCCTAGTCGGGTTGGTTACCGATTCTATGGTGCAAAGATAAAACGAATATTTTTAATATCCAAAAATTTTTTTATAAAAGTTTTATCATATATTTGTCCTACAAAAATCAAATTAAATAAGATATGAAAACACATACGTTAACAGTTACTGTACAAATAAAGGTTGAATCTGATCTACCAATTGAACAACTGATTGATAATTTTGGTTCAGAAACAAATTATGATTTTGGTAGTACAGAGGAAGTAAAAGTTATTAGTACTGAAATTACAGAAGTAAATTAATTAAGTTATGAAAGAAAAATTGAAAGAATTATTTACAACCTATGATGAAGCACGTAAGCTAAAAGATTTAGGTTTTAACGAAGTTTGTGCAATGTACTTTAGTATATATGGAGAACTATCACCAACTGCTAAAGGAACGGTAAACGAAGAAGAACATTATAGAAAGTATGAAATTATGGCTACTGCTCCTACATTAGACCAAGCCATAGAATTTATGTTACAAACATTGGATATGGATTCGGACTGTTTTTATTCTATTCAAGTTTTTGCAAATGGCGGTGGTCGTATAGTGTGGGAAGAGGAAGTACAATTTGAGAGTAAGAGAGAATGCCTAAACGAATTATTTAAGTTATACGACAAACAATTGGAATATAGGAAGTTGTATGAAGATCAAGATGAAGATTAATTTAACAAGATAAATTTTCTAAAAAAAAACTAAAAAAAGTTTGCAGGATTAAAAATTAGTAGTACTTTTGTCAGGCAATAAAAAACAAGGAGGTAAGCAATGGATGATGATTTAAAAAATAGATTAGATAAAATTAATATTCTTATCAAAAAAGGTTGTACTTGTGATACCGAAACTGGTAAAGTTTATAATAAATCAGGTAAAGAAATTAAATCAAAAACTCAAAAAGGTTATCTTAAAATTGCTGGCTCTGTTAATAAAAAAAAATTTGTTATCTTTCAACATCAATTTATTTTTTATATAGCTACTGGTAAAGTCGTTGATATTATTGACCATAAGAACGGAATAAAGACTGATAATCGTTTTGCCAATCTACGAGAATCCGATATTATTGAAAATTCAAGAAATCAAAAAAATGCTAAAGGTTATTATTGGAATAAAACAATGAATAAATGGCAAGCTTATATCACAATTAATAAAAAATCTATTAAATTAGGTTACTATGATAATGAAATAGATGCTCATAATCAATATTTAAAAGCTAAAGCATTTTTTCATAATGAACCATATATTTAAACAATAAACCTCAATTAAGCCGACAAGAGGAAAAAAAGGTAGGCATAATCTAAAACACATTTCAAAATGAATGTACAAATTTTAAGCGGTATCATCGCTACGCAAACAGTTGAGTTTTGTCAAGAATTGACAATGTTAGCAAACAGAAACGTTGAAGTTCTTTCAACTATCGAAAACCCATCACAAGAAGTATTGAATACTATTTCTACTTTGAATGAAGTATTATCTTTGTGTGCTAACCGTATTTCTACTTACGATGCTGCTTTCTTAAGCGAAGTTATCAATTCTCAATCAATTGAGTTCGTAACTGAATTCTTGACTTCATTGAGCAAAACTGTTGCAACTCTTTCAACTATCGAGAACCCATCATCTGAAATTATGACTGTTTTAGGATGGAATGAGCAAATCGCTTCTGTTTGCGTTACTCGTATCGCTTCTTTGACTGAAACTCCAGTTGTAAATACTGTTGTTGCTTTATTACCACTTGAAGTGGCTACTACTGTTTCTTCTTTTGTAAACTCTACAATCGAAACAATTGCAAACATTTCTGACTCTTCTAACGAAGTTCTTAAAACTTTGTCTTGGGATAGAGAAATCGCTTCAATCCTTGAAAGCCGTATCGCTACTGCTTCTGCAACTGCAACTGCTTCTGCTCACGCTTCAACAACTGAAACTGAAATGGCTTAATTAACTTAAATAGTTTCTTAAAAAGCAATTAATTTTCTTAAAACCACTCCCTTATTGGGGGGTGGTTTTTTGTTTTCCTATATGAAAAATTTCAGTACAAGGTAGGTTGGAGTCTACACTCTAGCTCTGATTGTCTACCTTCGGTACAAAGGTAAAATAATATTTTGGATTATACAAATTTTTTTTTCTTAAAGTTTTGTTGTATCTTTGCCCTAATCAAATAAATAAATTATGGATAAAGATCAAGAATTATTTAACTTAGTAGATCAACTAGGTGAAATTTGTGAGGGAAAACTTCACATTATTGATACTTCAGAATATGAGGTATCACAGTATAGAGTTTATCATGCTGACGGATATTGTTTCGATATATCGAGAGAACCGATGTTTGATGAAGATAGTGTTATTGTTTATTGTTTTTATTCTCAATGGGATGAATTTAAAGAATTAACAGTTGATAAAGCAATAGAGTTAATTAATCAATATCAAATTAATTAAGTTATGAAAGATAAATTTTCAATTAAACAAAGGTTGATCTTGTTATTGGTATTAGCACTAATGATGTTTATTATGTTAATGATTCACAAGTATAAGGATATAAATTAAATAAGTTATGAAAGGTATAAAAGATATGTTAATTGAAAGTTGGTTAGTTTCTTCAACTGCTGTTTGGATAATGGTTTTAATTGGATTATATTTGCTTCCGATTAGTGTTTGGCATTGGTTTAATATGATTCCTATTTTGATACTAGTAACATTGAATCTATGTTTTTCACTAAACGTATATTTGAATCGACAGAGAAGAAAAGAAATTAAATAAGTTATAAAGATGAAAAAGTTAGCTTTGATCGTAGTTGTATTTAGTATTGCTTCTTGTAGTGTAGAAACAATTACAAACAATACAACTACAATCAACAACTACTATTACGGAAAAATGGATAGTGTTAATGCACCTAAATTCAAAATGCCGCCTTGGAAAGAAAAAGATTCAACGGTAGTAATAGGTTCAATTTAAACGTATTAAAAAATATTACAAAAAAAGTTAAAGAAAAATTTGGTAGGAACTTAAAAACTACTTAAATTTGTACTCGAAATTAATTAATAACTAAAAATTTTTCAAAAATGAAAAACAAATTTATTGCATTATCGCTAATTGCGTTGGCTATGGTATCTGTAACATCTTGTACAAAAGATGATATGAACCCAACAACACCAATCAAAAAAGAAGCTACTGCTTTTACAACTGCTAACGTAAGTTTAGGTGCTGAAAACCCAACTTCTGCAACGGGTAAAACTGTACAACGTGGAACTCTACACGCTTGGATTGACAATGTTATCATCAACGTAAAATCATTGGATTTCAACTACAACGCTTTTGATACTCCATTCCAATTGGTTGACAACAACAATCTAGGTAACGGAGATACTAACTACAAAATTGATAACGTAGCTTACGGAAACAACCATTTCCACGTAACAACTACAACTTCAACTGTTCCTGAATTGTACTTAGTTAGTTCACAAGATGCTGCTGCTGCAATGACTACTTTGAAAGCTAAAGCACCTTTCGCTCTTTACGGTGTTGATTTTGATGCACAAGTAACTAGCAATGGACAATTAACTCCTAACTACACACAAATTTTGACTACTCAAAACGGTAAGTTAGATGCAACTTTCCAACTTGACCAAAACTTAATTAACTTAGGTGTTAAAGCTAGACTTACTGCAACAACTTCAACTAGTGGTGTTAACCCATTAACTATTATCGTTCAAGGTGGTAGCCCTGCTTCTTTCTTGTGGAACAATGCTAACGCACTACAAGGACAAAACGTAACTTTCAAAGTTGAATTGATTAACGCTAACAATACAGTATTCAAAACTTTGGATAACGTAGTATTGGCAGTTACTAAATCACAAGCTACAAACATGGTTTATACAATCTCTCAAAGCAACTTGACAGGTTACCAAACTATCGAGCAATTTACTGCTGAACCTTGGAACAACCAAGATGGTGCAGGTACTATCGGTGGATAATCAAAATTTAACATAATAAATTTTAACCCATACTTGTAAGTATGGGTTTTTTGTTTTATATTTGTACACTTTTGTGTACATACCTTAACCGTATCAGATCAAATTATGAAAAATCTAAAAATTATCATCTTAGACAAAGCTACAAGCGAGATTCACGTTTTCAGTTTCAATCCGTTGAAATATGCCAGTCCCGAAGAATTTATCAAATGTCATTATTCAGAACATGGCAGAACTTTTGTGCCTGATGAATGTTCTTGGATGTTAATTAACACCGAAGCAACCGAAGGAAGATTACCACTTTATATACATTAAGAAATTATGACAATAGAAACTGTAATAAATTTTCGTACAAGTGCAAATTTTGAATTAACAAGCACAGAAACGGTAAAAGTAACGTTTTCCGCTGATCTAATTCAAGAAATAATTAAACACCAAGATTACCTTAGATCATTGGGTAAATGGGCGCAGATACGCATTACAATTGACGATGCTGAAATGTTTGATTTTGAAGGAGTGTTAAATGAAGCTGATTGTGATATGTTTTTAAATATTTCATCTGATAATGTTTATTTTTATGCACAAGATAATAATGAAGCAAGTGTTCAGATCGAATCCGATGCTATTTATTTTCCACAACAAATAAATAATTAATTTCTGATAAAAAAAAATAAATTTTAACTTTTTTTAACGGAATTTTCTTTTTACCTTTGTCCTCTAATCAAATTAAATAATTTATGGAAGCAAAGCTAATTAAGATAGGTTTAGCGGAAAAAACAATATATCCGAAAAATAAAATTGCGTTTTCAATAGCTGAATTAAGAACGTTATTAGGTGGAGAAATTCAGATTGTTAAAGTAGATGAAAAAACTTTAATGATATTGATTGAAGATAGAAGATTAGCCAATGGTGTTAATATCATTGCTAGCAATATATTAAAGAATAACAAATTAATGGAATACGGACAATTTGTTGTTGGTAATGTAGTTGTAGCACCTAGAGAAATGGTTGAATAATGAGATATATAACTAAATTAAAGTTAGCAGCAATTCACCAACTTTGTGATGCAGAAGATAGGTCAACTGAATTTACGATACAGTATATGCAAGATATGTGTAAAGTATCGCACGATACGGTAATGAATTATCTTGCGTTACCACTAAAAGAACGTAAGAAATTATTTAAAGAAGTTAATGATTTTACTGAAATGTTTGCTTCGATGGAAATTTAACATAATTTTAACATAATCCATACTTGCAAGTGTGGATTATTCTTTTTACATTTGTCCTATCAATAAACAAATTAAATAAGTTATGGAAGCAAAAGTAATTAGTACAGATGGTACAGAACAAGTGGTAACACCAAAAAATGGTAAAACATTTACACTTGAAGAATTGCAAGAATGTGTAGGTGGATATATCGAAATGATTTCACTTGACAAAGAAACTGCAATGTTTTTGAATGAGGAAGGTAAATTAAATAACTTACCTTTCAATCACAAAGCAACAGAAGTTGCACAACACAGACTTCGCCCAAGCGATTTTGTTGTTGGAAATGTGTTAGTCGTACCACACGAAATGTATGATTAAGAAGTGAATCAATTCCAATTATCCGAAAGGGTAATTGGAATTTTTTAATATAAGAACAAATTAAATAAGTTCTAAATGACAGAGCAATGGAAACAATTATACGATTATAAAAATTATCAAATATCCAATCTTGGTAATATTAAAACATTAGCAAGACCAGTATATAGAGATAAGATTTTTATGTATTATACTAAAGAAAAAATTGTATCATCTAGGAGTAGCAAAGTAAATCCTCATATGTTCAGTTCGATATTTGTTCCGAATGACGAGGGCAGATGTAGAATGAAAACAATTTATCTTCATAGAGCAGTCGCAGACCACTTTATCAAAAAACCCTACAATATAATTGAATATGAAAATAAAGGTGGTACAATATATGCTACTCATATCATAAAAGATTATGCCAATAATAGGTACGATAATATTAAATGGATAATGGGTTCAGAGCTTACCGCTCACCAACCTAATAGGCTAGCCGATCCTACTAAGAGTTGGAGAACAAGGAGAGAGTTATACGGAAGAAGTGGTACGCCAAAAAAATTAATATAAAAAAAAGTTAAAAAATCCATTTGTAAGAATGGATTTTTTTTATATATTTGCTGAACAATCAAATCAAATAAAAATTATTATGAAAACAATTATCTCAAAGCAAAGAGAAATTTTAAATGGGAATGAAGCCTATTTAATTGGAGTTAACAAGTTAGGTATTCAAATTTGGTTAGAGGTTTTAACACCTACTCAGATCAAATGTGAAGATATACCGAGCGAAAATATCAACTTAAATAATTTATTAACTCAAAAAGTTTTTAATGAAACAAACGGAACGTATTTAAGTCATTTGTTAATGCAGTACGCAATGAAGATAAATTTCTTCAAGCGACACCCCGAAGCTAAAGAATATGCAGAGGGAATTGAAATGCAGATTCTTGTTAAGGATATTTTAGATATAGTTAAGCCGATTTGATCTAAATATTTGTTGAAAACTTTGTTAATAATTGTTAAACAGTTTGGTAATAAGGAATTAAGTATTATCTTTGCAAAAAAATAAATTAATTTAATTCATTATGGCAGTTTTAACATTAATAGTTGATGAAGAACATATAGAAGAACATCAATATAGACAAGCGTTAACAATTGTTGATAACTATATGTTATCTAAGAAAAAACAGATTGAAAAACAGCAATTGGCAATTGCCGAAGCTGAACAAAAATTTTTAGCGGTTAACGAAGAAAGTAAACAATTACAAAAATTGTTAAATGAAAGAACCGCAGAACTTAAAAGTATTTCAATTGGTCAAAAAACCAAAGAAGAAATAATTAAGGCTAAAGCTAAACAGATAAACGATTATCAAATATCGTATGATTTAAACGATATTTTTTCTAAGCAGTTTATTAATTATTTAACAGTTTATTTCCACCAATACAAAAAACGTGTAATTAATCCAAGTTATGTTTTAAAACGACATTTATCAGGGATTAATATTTATAAATTTAATCGGGTAACTAATTTTAAAACAAATCACGTTATTTCATTAGTTAAATTTTTAAATGCACAGAATATTGAATGTTCCCACAGAATTGATAATGACGGAAAATTGATCGCAAAGCAATTTTACGATAATAAAATTATCTATTCGTAAACAACTTATTTAATTTATAAAAGGAAAAAAATTCCATTTGCCTATTGTGTGAATGGAATTTTTTTTATACATTTGTCATAACAATTAAATCAAATAAAATAAGTTATGGACAACAAAGCAAAAATCATTGAAGAATTATCTAAACAGATTGAAAAGGATAACGAATTATTTAATTCGTTAAGCAACAATGAGAAGAAAGTTGTTATTGCACAAGATTGTATTATAAGAATACAAGCACAACAATTTGTACCGACCCCACAAAGTTTTTTAAATTCCTATGACCAACTTAGGGAACATAAATCAGTAAAAGATAGTTTAAATGACCCGAAACTTGATATTGAATGTGAGGGTTGCGCCAAAGGTGGTTTATTCTTAGCATTAATCGGAAGAACAAATAAATTTGATGCTTGCGATATAAAAGGTAGTAATAACATTGACGACCCACAACATTTAAAATTATTAGAAGTTTTTACTGCAAGAGAATTAGCTTATATTGAATTTGCCTTTGAGGGGAAACAATATATCAAAGAAGAAGAATCGTGGACTGAATTAAATAATACTCCAATTGTATTTACCGAAGATGAAAAAGCTAGAGCAAGAAATTTCTTTAGAGCTTATGGTGGCGAATATGACGAAGACGGAGAAGATGAATTTGAGCCAATCGACTTTGAATATTATTATGACGGTGGCGATGCCAAGACAAGATTGTTAGCAATTTGTCATAATATTGTTAATAATGGCGGTGAGTTTATCCCATAAAGATTGTTAATAACTTCATAAAAAATCCATTTGTAAGAATGGATTTTTTTATATATTTGCCATATCAAATTTAACAAAACAAATTATGGCAAGATCAAAAAAAATTCATCCGAGAGTAAAGAAAAAAGAATTAACTGCATTGGCAGATCAAATTACTTCAATTTGTATTAATCGAGGGAATATGCAAGCTGACAAGTTAAGCAACCGAGTTCGACAACTTATTTTAGATGAACAATTCAGAAAAAGAAGTTATCGAGTTATTGAAGAAGAAACAAATCAAGAAGAACAAATTAAATAAGTTATAAAATGACAGTAGAAATTTTTGCTCACAAAGGTTATGTTGGTGCAGATATCAACATGAAAGGTAAATTTATTAATGACCCGAAAGGTAAAACCCAATTGGGTTGCGTTATTGATACTGCTTATGTTAAAATATCACCCGAAGCAGTTAGAATCATAAAAACTGCAAAAAGAGAGGGTGGCAGTTTTGCCGAATTAATGTTATCAAAACATTCATCCGAAGCAGACCCTAAATTTGGCAAATCTTCAATCGGTATTTGTGGATTTGGTAAAGTTATGATAGGAAAAGAAAAACAAATTATGATTGGTCGAGATTGTGATTTTTCAGTATTACATGATTGTAGTATTGAAGAGTTTGAAGCACCACAAGATTTTAAGGACTATGTTGACGAGTTAGACAGATAAAATAAAATAAGTTCTAAACAAAAATAATAAAAGAATCCTTACTATAATTTTGTAGTAAGGATTTTTTTTTATACATTTGTCAGATCAAATTTAAATAAAATAGTAATGGATAATTTTAAAATTGGGTATAAGTTTACCACTTTGCAAGGTTATGAAGTTAAAATTGTAGATATTATTAATTCACAACGTTGTGTTGTTGAATATGAAAATGGCTTTCAATTAGTTGGAGTTGAGAAGAAGATCATTGAGAATAGAAATGTTAAATATCCGTTTCATCCTACGGTATTTGGAATTGGATTTATAGGAGTTGGCAAACATAATTCTACTATTTCAACATACGTTGGAACGCAGAAATATACGGAATTAAACCCAGCTTATAAGGTATGGCAAGCGATGTTATCACGTTGTTATTGTCCTAAAACCAAAATGCGAAAGCTGAATAATCGTAATGCTACGGTTCACCCTAAATGGTTAAATTATCAAAATTTTGCCCGATGGTTCAATGAAAATTATATAGAGGGGTTTGAGATTAGCAAAGATTTTTTAATACCTAATTCAACAGAATTTTCAGAAGATACGTGTTGTTTCTTACCTAGTGAGCTTAGAAATTCTTTAATGAATTTAAACAACAAAAATATGGTGTTTATGGGAGTTAGACCGAGTGGTAAGAAGTTTAATGCAACTTGTACAACTGATAATAAACGCAATTACTTAGGTACATTTGACACGCCCGAAGAAGCTTTTTTGGAATTTAAAAAAGCAAAAGAAGAACGTATTAGAACGTTAGCAAATATATGGGAAAAGTTTTTACCAAAGAAAACTTATAATGCCTTAATGAATTTTAAAGTAATCGATTATAGAGAAATAAAATAAGTTATGGATATTATTAGGAAAGTAGAAGAATTTGAATTGTTATATGAACCGTTACAAAGAATGTATCGAGTAACAGATGGATATGACGTTTCATTTTGGTTTAACGACCATACGAAAGATTATCTGAAGAGCATATCAAGTTTTAAATTTAAGAAAGAATGTGAACGAATGATCTTAAATAGTTTGATAATATCATAAGATTTTATATATTTGCATATGGAAAATTTAAACAGATACGAAAGAGCAAAGCTTTTAACAAAGCTAAAAAAATGTAGAACCATTATTGCAATATGTATGGCAATTGCGTGGATATTATGTTTCTTATTTTTTGTTATATTAGATGTAACAGATAAAACATACATAATGATACTTCCTTGTAGTGCATTTGCTTGTACATTTGTTTATTGCTATATTTTAAGTATAATATTTAAAATAGAAAATTTAAAGTAAAAATCAAATTAAATAAGTTATGAATAAGTTAACCGAATTCCAAGAGAAAAAAAATCAAGAACTTCAAGAAGAATATACTAACAAATGTCTTGAAGCAAATAAAACTATTTTATTTGATATTGAAAAGGTAAAAGACAGAGGTTATGAAGTTAGAGAAGAATTAGAAAGTCTTGACCGACACAATGCTAGAGTTAAACTTGAAGTATATGAACAATTCTATGCTGATGTTGAAAAAGTAAAAGAATTTCTAGGTAAAGATGCTAAAGCAATTATTATAAAAGAATATGATAAGGAATATTCTTTGGTTTATACCATTGGTATAAATGAATGGAAAAAAGTTCATGTTACTTATCGTTATGGTAATGTAGATTGGATAGACCACGAAGCTTACGAAAGAATAAATGGTAAGGATTATCAGAAGTTCAAAAAATATCAGATTGAAATTTGGCAAGAGCAATATGATGTAGAGTATCATAATGATTTTGAACATATGTTTGAAGATACTGATGTAGTAGATATGTTCGAAACTGCAATGCAAGATTATTTTACTTATCATACTGAAACACAAGAAGAAGAAGTAGAAGAAGAATTAACAGAATAAATTTTATTAAAAAAAACTTAAAACCACTTGCAAGAGTGGTTTTTTTGTTTTACGTTTGTCAAGATCAAATTAACAAATCAAATTACTTTAGTTATGAAAGAAATCGAATTACCAATTAACGGAATTAAAATTACAATAGATCAAGAGGGCAGTATAACAAGCGGAACAATTGTTGCACCCGAATTATACATTGAAGCTGAAACGCAAGAAGATGAATTATATAATGCTTCAATGGATGGTCTTACTTCAATGATATTGGCTTGTGCTTGTGCTGGCGTTGATGTTGAAAGTCCACAATTTTTAGAAGCTATTGAAACTTCGATCAATGCAATATCGAGCAATGCTTAAACAAATTAATTAATTTGTTTCGTAATAAAAACTTTTTTAATAAAAGTTTGTGTATTAAAAAAGTTTTTATTACATTTGTCCATATCAAATTAAATAAATTAAATATGGCAACAAAAACATTTAAGATTGGAGAGTATTGTAAAGGTGGTATAATTACCGCAGTAACAACAAAAAATTCAATTACGGTCATTGGCAAAGAATGGGATTTTTCTCAAGGTAGTAATAAGGGAAGTAATCAATCCAACGCAAAGGAATTCACTAGATTGGAAGTTTCAATTACTGATGAAAGTGCGTGGAGAAGATTAGATAATTTTATTAGTGATCTTACTACAAGTTATTATACTGAACAAGTTTTAGAATGGATTAAAAATAATTCTGAAATAAAACGAAGAATGTTTTGGTAGTAAGAAAATAAGTGTTATATTTGCGAAGTATTTTATTTATTAGCTGAAAGGTCAACCCTAACTATGATGTCTTTAAATACGCTATTGAGTTAGGACGCTCGAATTCGCTAAATAGTTGGGGTTGATTAATCTTAAGAAAAAATTAACAAAAAAAATTAGGTTAATTAAAATAAAGTTCTTACATTTGTTGAGTAATCATATTAAATGGCTTTTTAATGGTAGACCTTATCATCTAATGGTAAGACGATATAAATTGTAGCATTGATTTTTGGCTAACTTTTTCACTTAATTTATATTGAATACAAGTTCGAATCTTGTTAAGGTCACGAATCACTTTTTTCGGTAGGTGTTTTCATGTATATCATATTTTTTATATTTTTTTTTAAATTAATTGGCATGCCTAATAGTTTAATGGTAAAATACATATTATTTGCGTGCAGGTTTGTCATTTAATATGTGGTTGGCAGTTCGATTCTGTCTTAGGCAACGAAGTTATTATTTCATTTTAAAGGTTAAATAATTTCTTTTTCTTTCATTCATGGGTTAAATTTGCGCACACAAATTTTAACTGATTACCCAATAGTTTATATTGGTAAAACTCTTCATTGTCGTACGAAGGAGAAAATGGGTTCAATTCCCATTTGGGTAGCAAAGTATTTCAATTCGTGTATTGATGTATTTTTATTGACCATATTTTATAAGTGTTATTTATGTTACCGAAAGTTCCCTATTGTCATTGGTAGGGAACATAGGTAATAGTGAAAACAAATTAATTAAGTTATGGATAGATATCCAAAAGACCCTGAGTTAGAGGGCATATATGTTAAACGTTGTAAGTGTGGTGCAAGACCGTACTATGATCGAATATGTACTTATCCAACAATTCATTTTATAAGTTGTTATTGTTGTGACAGAATGGCGGTAGGCGATAGTGATAAACAAAAAGCTATTGATAATTGGAATAACGATAATTTAGGAAAAAATTATTAATAAAAGTTTGGTAAATAGAAAATAAAGAATTATCTTTGCACTATCAAATTAAATAAGTTATGAAAGTATATCAATTAGAATTTAGTTTTTTTTGTGGTACAGTTTGGCGAAGAGTTACGGTTGAAATAACTGCAATTTCAAAAATTCAATTAATGAAAGAATTTTTGAAACAAACAAAGTACATCAATAATTACGGAAGAGAATTCCCTAATAAAAAAGAAGCAATCAAATTTTTGTGGGATTATTGTAGAAGATTCATAGAAGAAAAAGAATTAACATTTCCGATTGTTAATTTACATTAAAATAAATGGTGGGTTTCCTGAGCGGTCAAAAGGGGCGGTCTGCAAAACCGTTGCGTAAGCTTCGAGAGTTCGAATCTCTCACTCACCTCGAAAGTTAATTCCAATTTCTTTCAAGTCCTCCATAATCTGAATTCCCCTATTAGAAATAATAGGGGTAATTTTAACAAAAAAGATTTGGTAGATTAAAAAGAAATTGTTACATTTGTAAAAGAAAAAATAAATGGGCAGTTATCAATGCAGATGTATAAAATAGTACGTAATGTTTTATATGTTCATAGATAAGGTTTGATAATTTTGTGGAAATAAGGGGTAATTGCCTGATAATAAACAAAATGATGGTTCGATTCCTTAACTGCTTGCAAAAGAAAATTATTAATAACCATAATGGTATGAGAAGTAATTCTCAATAGACGAGTAAAGCTTGATACATCAATAATATTTAAGTCGGAGTTATTGAGAGTCTTGACCCGAATTCAAGCTATTAATAGTTTTTACATTTACAGAGTATTAAAATTGGTTATAAGCCATAAGCCTAGCAAGAGTTAACGTGCACGTTTTCCCAAGTAGGTCGAAAGTATATAATTATGGTAATGACCAGTTTTAACGGAATAATCCCCTATAGCTCAGTTGGTTAGAGCATCTGACTGTTAATCAGAGGGTCAATGGTTCGAGTCCATTTGGGGGAGCAAATATAAAGTTGGTAATAGCTCATTGGTCAATTGTTTATATTTCATTTTTTGTTTTTAAATTTATAATTGTACGGCTCAATGCAAGTGTAGATATCTGCTTTTGTCATAATACTTGTGGCGGGTCGTGATCGGTTCAATAGCTCAGATGGTTAGAGCAACTGACTCATAATCAGTAGGTCATAGGTTCGATTCCTATTTGAACCACGAAAGTATTTCTGTTTCCATAAAGACTTCTTTCGATTTTTTTTTATTGCCCCCCTTGTCGACTATAGGGGGCAATTTTTAAGAAAAAATTAACAAAGAAAGATTTGGTAGATCGGAATTAAAGAATTACATTTGCATTGCATAAATATTGGTTTAGTTATTAACAAGTAATTTTCAGCATTATTAATTTGTTAACTAACGGAAAGAGTATATTTGGTTAGCAATATTTTTGTTCAGGAGAATGGTTCAGAATATTGTTGTGGGTTCGAATCCCATTACTCTTACAAATGGATTTGTATCTATTTCTTGTGTTTTTTATTTATTAAATAATTCATGGATGTAGTTTATTAATTTATTTAATTTGATACTGTATGGCTAATCGCCCATAGCCTTAACTATGGGCATTAGTTATTTTCATAATTATCACGTTTAATAAATCTATTTGTATAGCTACACAATGGTTGAAAATTAGTATAATGATTTAATCTAATTATATCTTCTTCGCAAGTCGCAGTTGATAAAGGTATAATATGGTCTAAATCCCAAGCAACATTTATTTCTTTCGGGATTCCGTTCCAGTTACCTCTATTATCCCAATTCATCCAAGGTTCAAATTTGGATTCGATATATGTTTTAAATTCTTCAAAGGAACATCCTAGAATTTCATATGTCTTAGATTTTTTAGTATAACCATTTTTTCTAAAACTATCCCTAATTGCTGAACGAACTAGTACTGATAGTTTATATATAGTGTCATTTCTATATTTCTCATGATGTAATTTTAATTTATTTTCGAGAACCTTTTGTTTATTTTTCAAATACCATTCTCGTTTTTTATCTTTTAAAGTATCTTTATTATTTAGATACCATTCATGTTTTTTTTGTTTATCACGTTCTTTATTTTTTGATCTATATAGTTTATCACGTTCTTTATTTTTTGTTCGATATAGTTTATCATATTCTTTTTTTTCTTCTCTTTTTACCTTTGCTTTTTCAGCAATTTTTTCTTTATGATCTTCTCGATACTTTTTTTGTCTTTCAAGTATTTTTTCTCTATTAGCTTGATAATTTTTTATATTATTTAATTTTTGTTTTTCTTTTTTTTCTTCATCTGTCATAAATAAACTTTTTAATAAAAATACGATAAAATTTTGGATTTAACAAATAAAAATATAACCTTTGCCAATAATCAAATTAAATAATTTATATGAATCAGTTTTACATTACCAACAAAAAGGCATTGCTAGAGGTAGCAAGAGAAACATATTTACCACAATTTAGAGAAGTCTACGAAAAAGAAGGGTTAGATGAATTGATTAGTTCTATCTATGATTTATCGGATTATCTTTTTGATAAGTCAGGATTATTCAAGGGCAAAGCAACTTGTAATAAGTCATGTAGTTTCTGTTGTCATGATAAAATTTCCATGAGCAATTTAGAAGCCAAGTATATTGAATCCAAGATCAAATTAAATAACTTGATTCCTAACCAAGAGCGTAAAACCTTACAACAGAATAATCCAAGTGAAAGCTTAAAGTTCATGGATAGAGCTTGTCCGATGTTGTCAGATGCTAACGAAAATGGAGAGAGAGCATGTTCGATCTATGAGCATAGACCGTTAATCTGCCGCACTCACAATTCTTTAGAGCCAGTGGAATTTTGCGATAAAGAAAAATATCCGAATAGAACAATTCAAGAAGGTAGAATGCTTATGACAGAAGCATTACATTTTGGTTTGTACTTATTAGAGAAAGAATTGGGTTTAACAGGAGAAATCCCACAATTGGTAATGATGCACGATTTATAAAAAAAGTTAAAAAAACATTTGGTAATACGAAAAGAAGTGTTATCTTTGTAAAAGAAAATTAGTGAAGTAAGAATGCTTGTATGGAGCGATAGTCTATATCCGTTAGCTAGCAACGAGAATAGTGAGTGACACCATTCCCAACGACTGATTTTAAGACCAATGACTGTACAACATTGGTGAAGGTCACGAATGAGAAGCCAAGACCGTACAAACTTGGCTTTTCAGAGTGATTGCGCTTTAAGTGTGTATTCGACTTGTCGGAGTAGATGCCTTGAAGTGGGATGGAAGTATTTCAGCGGTCAGATTCCAAGCTCTAAACTTGGGGGACGTGGGTTCGAATCCCACCTTTCATACAACTTGTACTCATTGGTTAAGGCAGGTTAATATTGATTTAAAAAGGATAAGTTCTTGCATTACTTATCCTTTTTTTTGTATATAAATTTGCGTAGATCAAATAGTTTCACTACATTTGCAAAAAGATTAAATAATTTGAACGAAGTTATTAATTAGTAATTTGATTTGAACAAAGTAGGGTTTGATAGTCCCTACTTTTTCTTTTTATAACTTATTTTATTTCTTTAGGTATGCTGATAAGATGTTGATAAGTTATTTTTATTTGTATTAAATAAAATAGTATCTTTGAATCGTCAAATCAAACTACAATTATTTATGAGTGATTATTATTTCGTTTCTGAAAAGGACGTAAGGAGTTATGTTCTAAAACTATCAAAATTTTTCCCTAGCAGTTTTCATTTTGCACAAGAAGTTGAAGAATCAATAGATGTATTCAAGGTTTATGGTGATAAATATATTGATGAAATTCGTTTTTATGAAAGAGTTTTAAAATATATTCAATATTAATTTGGTAGTTTAAAAAATAAGTAATACATTTGCGATGTGATCTAATTTAAACTCTCATTTAAACTTTTCACATTCATAATTTATTTCTATTTGATTAGCTAATTGCCCATAGTTTTAATTATGGGCGTTGGTTATTTTCTCACGTTTAATCCATCTATTTGTATAAATACATAATGGTTGAAAATTAGTATAATGGTTTAATCTGATTAAATCTTCTTCGGTTATTGCAGATGAAATAGGTACAATATGATCTAATTCCCAAGCAATATTTTTCTCAGTAGGAATCCCATTCTGATTACCGTAATTATCCCAATTCATCCAAGGTTCAAATTTAGATTCAATATAGTTCTTAAATTCATCAAAGGTGCATCCTAATATTTCGTGAGTTCTAGATTTTTTAGGGCAATTTTTTCGTTTTAAACTATTTCTAATTGATGCACGTATTGAAGCTGATAATTTAAACAAAGGATTATTTTTATATTTATCTTGATGTAGTTTTAAATTTTTCTCACGAACTTTTTCTTTATTTTTTAAATACCATTCTCGTTTATATTGTTTTATATGTTCTTTATTTTTTGAATTATAATCTGATATATATTTTTTTCTTTTTTCTTTTTTCCAATTTTCTTTATTTTTTAAATAATATTCTCGATTGTAATTTTTTATTTCTTCTTTTGTCATAATTTTTTCATAAAGTTACGACTAAAATTTGGATTTAACAATTCTATTTCTTACCTTTGATTATCAAATTAAATAAGTTATGCCTAAAGAAGATGGACAATGGAAGAAAGGTGATACTCCACATAATAAGGGTTTAAAACTCATAGAGTATTGTACTGATGAAGTTATCGAGAAGATCAAACAAACTCAATTTACACCCGACAATTTTGGTGAGAAGCACGGAAGTTGGAAAGGTGGAGTACAACATTGTAAAAAAGATTGCGTTCATTTAAATGTTGGTTCGAATCAAAGGATACGCAGACCGAAACATATCTATGAGCAGAAGTACGGAAAGGTTAGACCGAATTGGCTTATCTATCATTTAGATGGTGATAGAGAGAATGATAAGATTGAGAATCTTATTGCCATACCGAGAGCAATTATGCTTATGCTTAATCGTAAGCACCAACCATTAGGAGGTACAAGAAAAGAGATTGAAGAAGCTGTTAGAATATATTTAGAAAAACAAATAAAATAAGTTATGTTTACAACCTTTGATGATGTACGAGATTTTGCTTTAACCTTTGTTGATTTATTGGTTGAAGATAAACATATCGAAAGCGATATGGATACCGATAATGAAAATGAATTTGATATTCAAGATTCATTAATCGAACACTTTTTGGAACGATTCAAACAAGATGATTGTTTAATACCAGGAAACCAGGAAGAATTTGAGATTACCGATGTTAACGAAGATTACGGAGTTGCTTTTATTAGTAGCGGTGGAATCCCCCTAGGTATATTCAAAGTTTTCATTGATGAAGCTGATAATTCTTTTTCAGATGAATTAATTGAAGATAGATTATATGTTTCAATCAATCATAATGTAACATACTTAGACGAACATTATGAGAATTAAAGAACTAATTGAGAGATTATCCAAGCACCCAAATCCCGAAGCTGACATTATCATAACTTTTAATACTGGTAATGGTGATGATGAAGAACTAGATATTAAAGGAAACAACTTTATTGAAATAATGGCTGAAGATGATTTCTATGAAAACTTTGTAGAGTTGTTAATACATAAAGACCCTAACGAGGACGAAGAATAAGGGGTCTATGTACACAATTGTGTCCTCGCCTGACCCGTAACACCTCCGAGAGATTATCGTGGCTTAAATGGGCTAAAAATAACTAAATCTAACCAACCACCAATAAATTTCGAAACCCTATTCTGATAACTCGGAATAGGGTTTATTATTTTATGATAAATTTTGGATATATCAGAAAAATTCCGTAGTATTGTATTAATATAATATAAATATAATAAAAAAATATGAGTAAAATACTGGTTAATACATTATATATTAACAAAGAAGAAATTGCTGATCTAAAAGAACATTTGGAAGCTGATTGTTGGTTGCACCAAGAATTAACAAGTAGTGAGGTCAAAGGATTGATCTCTATTATCAATTACGTTGTTAATAACCGAGCAACTGATGAAGCTAGCGATCTTAGTTATACAGAGTTGTTAGAACTCAAAAACAAGCTACAAAAATAATTTAAAAAAAGTGAAAAAAAAATTTGTTTTTTAAATTTATTTGTTAGATATTTGCCCTATCAAAATCAAATTAATTAATTTAATAACACTATCAAAATGGAAATCGAATTTGCAACAGAGGAAACTTTAACAGTTGAACAATTAAAGGAGCAGTTAAAGGAGCAAGAAGCTGAAATGCTTAAAACAATTAAGGAATTAAAGTCCAATATTGAAAAAGCAGAGAAAAAAGAAAGAGCCGAAAGACTGCATAAATTAAGAACAGTTCTTATAAATTTACTTCAAGAATACGGAGCAGAAGTACAAAATACTCTTACAGAAATAATAGAAACAGAAGCAAGAACAATAAGAGGTAAAGTAGTATTAAAAAAGGATTTAGAAGAATTAGATTTGGTAAAATACCAACATTTATTTTCAAGAGGTTATTGGGGCAAAGATAGAAAAACTTACAACAGACAAGGAGTTGAAGTTAAAGCAAATATCCCATCACAACCACATATTCAACCTAGTTTTTCAATTAGTCCGAGAAAATATGCTGATTGGTACGAAGCTAACCACAAAGAATAATTTTAACAAAAACCCACTTGCAAGAGTGGGTTTTTTGTTATACATTTGCAATATCAAATTAAATAACTTATAAAATGGAAACAATAGATTTAAGAAACAGAGCAGTTGATGCCCAACAAATGGCAAAAGACAACCCAAAAACATTTGAAGCACCCAAAGAAGTGGATTTAAATTTTTTAGCTGATGGGGCTTATGTAAAAATTTGTGTTGACCGAGAGCGATTTTGGACAATTATTAAAGAAATTGAAAACGATGTTATTGTTGCTGAAATTAACAACCATTTAGTTTTTTCTGACGAACATGGTTTATATGATGGAGATATTGTAATGTTTGAGAAAAGACATATTTATAGTATTTATTAAATTAAATAAGTTATGTATTGCGCAATTAAAGAAAATAATGTAGTATTAGGAGAGTCAAAAGAAGATGTTGTTTGTCAAATATTTGAATGGCAATTAAAACCACATAATTTTTTAAAAGTTAAATGTAAGGGTTATAACGAACAAACCTATCACTCATACGATATGTTTGTTTGGACTGAAGAAGAAGTAAGAGAAGACGTTATAAAATTCTTATTTGGCAAATTAGATAAGTTTGGTTATAAGGTTTTTATAGAATACAAATAAAATAAGTTATGAACGAATTTTATCCAATAGAATTAAGCCACATTAAACGACTTATTAAGAATTGTGAGGAATGGGGTTATGGTAATAAAGATACGTGCAAATATGTAACCGAATCAATTATTGAATGGTTATGTTTAAACCATGAAAATTTACCGATCAAAGATACATTATATAATGAACTTATTTGTTTTGTTCACGATCTAAATAATGGAGCAAGACCCGAAAATGTTAAAATTACGTTAATTGATTTGGAAGATTAAAATAGTTGTTATACATTTGCCCTATCAAATTAAATAAGTTATGAAAAAAATCATTTTAGGAGTTACATTATTTGTAACTGCATTGGGGTTCAGTCAATCACCAATCCGCACTCAAAAGTACGTTAAAAAAAGAATTGAAGCAAGGCATATTTTATTTGCCGAAGCGGAACATGAAGAAGATAAATCAACATTTTTCTATAAGTGTTACCAATTTCAAGGAATTTCAATTTTTACATCATTTCAATTAACGCCAAACGATACGGAGAAGTTATATGATTTGTTAACGAATAATAGCCATAATGTAGGCGAAGTAGTTGAAATTCCTACATTAGATAAAAAAGTTGTTCGTGTTGAAATTATAGGAGCGTTATTCGGGGGCAAATGTCCTAAATTCGAAGTAATTGAAAAAGATATGGGTTATGTTTACCACATTTGGAGATTACCAAAAAAACAGACTGCAATATTATTCAATAAAGCATAATATAAAAAACCTACTTTAACGAGTAGGTTTTTTTATACCTTTACCAAGATCAAATTAATTAAGTTTTACCCGATCAAAATTTTAACATAAAAAAAATTGGGTTAGGTATTGTGGGAATGAAATTAATTATTATCTTTGCTATCGAATTACTAACTAATCATTATATCAAATTATGGAAAAAAATCAAAATGCCAAAGTAGGCAGAGCAACAAATGTAAATGTTAAAGTTATTAAAGCTGATACTTTAGAAGAAGCATTAGAACAAATTAGCCAATCTATCAAACAAGATTTGGGAGCGAAAAAAAGAGTTATTTCTGAGGAAACAAAACAAGCTATTGACAACGCTATTAAAATCAATCCTAATCCACATATGATAGCAGGTATGTTATTTGGCAAAATTGTGAATGATGCAATAAATGGCGCACTTACAAAAGAAGAGCCAAAAGCAGAAGCACCAACAAAAGAAGAGCCAAAAGCAGAAGAGCGTAAAGAAGTTGTAAAAACTCATTTAACGACAAAAGATATTTCTGACAGATTGAATAGTCTTGTTAATATTACGTTCTCTAAAAAGACTTTAATTGCGTTTTTAGGTGAAGTTTTTGAAGCTGACACAATTTCAATTACTCACCATAATTGCGATTGTCCTTATTACCATATGTTAGTAGAATTTACATTTGCTGACAAAGATGTTAGATTGGATGTTGCTTATCTTAAATTAAAGCAAGCTGACGAAGACGGTGAAAATAAATACGTTACAAGTATTGATTTTGAAATCAATGATTTGTAATTAATTTAATTTAATTTGATAAAAAAAATCCGTTCCCTATTGTGGGAATGGATTTTTTGTTTATCTTTGCAGTAACAAATTAAATAACTTAAAACATTAAAAACATGATTGCAGAAATTACAGCCTACAGACTAAGCGATGGTACAATAGTCGAGGACAAAGCACAAGCCGTTGAACAAGA
>AP72_2010_repI_A01DRAFT_1000004_pt1 | contig 27274 bp, 19 predicted proteins | sample AmaPasreplicIA01_FD_9191 | JGI IMG/M metagenome (IMG submission 9191) | reverse complement strand
GGGACGGTTGCGCTCCAGGAAAGTTGCGGCCTGCGCGTGATTCACGAGCCGCCGCGCCCGTGCCGCCCATAGCACACTGCCAGGACGCAAGTCATCCCTTGAGGCGCGTTCTAAAGGCAAAACTATTTCTCGGAGGTAAGCAATGAAAATCATCACTCTCCTCGTTTTGGCAACGAGCCTATTCGTCTTTTCCAGTTGCGAAAAGGAAAAACATGTCGCCGGTGTGGCGTCACAAACAGCGGCCGACCGGCCTGTCGCGGAATCAGAGGAACAGTTGAGGGCTGGAAATGATGAGCTCGGAAAGAAAGATGCGCCAGCCCAACCCGTTTCTCTCAAAGATGCCGACGCCGCCAACCTCGCCTCACAGGCTTTCGATCGAAAAATCATTCGCAACGCAAACCTGACGGTCGAAGTCTCATCGCCCGGCGACAGTCAGCGAAAAGTCGTCTCGATTGCCGAATNGCATCAGGGGTTTGTGGTCACTTCGGAATCTACGCAGCGGCCTTCGGAAGATCGGAATAAACCCGAGATTACCATCAACCTGGTCGTCCGCGTGCCGGCAGCCCAATTCAATTCGGTGATGGAAGAGATTCGCGCCGTCGGTGCTCGCGTCGTTCAGGAAAAAGTCACGGGCCAGGACGTTACCGAAGAGTTCATGGACCTTGAGGCGCGAATAAAAAACCAGAAAGCTTTGGAATTGCAGTTTCTGGAAATTATGAAACGCGCCGGCAAGGTGGACGACGCCCTGAGCGTGCAGCGCGAACTCGCGGAGGTGCGGACCGAAATTGAAAAACTCGAAGGCCGGCGCAGGTTTCTCGAGAATCAATCGAGTCTTTCAACCATTAACGTCACCCTGCAACCACCGACGCAAATCGTAAATGCGACCGGATTCTGGTATAGCGTACGCTCGGCCTTTTCCGATGGTGTCGATGTCGCGGCTGGTATCGTGCTCTTTCTGATCCGGGCGGTAATTGCGATACTGCCAATTATGTTTTTTGTAGTGCTGCCGTTGGCATTGATTGCAAAGCTCGGACTGAGAGTCTTACGCCGCCGCCGTTCAGTCACGGAGCCGGCGAGAGCGGTGGCTGAATGAAAGGGTATGGATGAAGTCGGGACACGAAGTCAGTACCGGGAGCGGTAGCGACCGGGTCATGGTTATTGCCAAATGCCGATTACCAATGCCGATTCTCTATCGGTTTCCGTCGTCGCACTGCCAATCGGCAATCGGCAGTGGTTTGACCCGGTCGCTACCGCTGACTTCATGACGCCAGGTTCATTTGTGAGTCAACTATGTCACTCTTAACAAAAACGCAAACACTTAAGCCAAGTTATCTTGTTCTCTTGCTTCTGGCCGCCATTTTTCTACTCTCCGGATGTAAGCATTCCGATACACCATCAGCGCCTGCGCCCAAAGACATTTCGTCAAGCGATCAGGTGGTCAAGGCATTCGGTCACTTCATCCCTTCGGCTTCACCGCCGGCGAGCCTTGAGCTCGTCATCTCACCAGGCTTTCACGTTAACGCCAACCCGGCTACCTTTCCTTATCTGATTGCGACCGAAGTGCAGCCGGTCAAAACAGAAGGCGTGAGCGTCGGTGATAAACTCACTTATCCAGCGCCGAAGATGAAAAAATTTTCATTCGCTGATCAACCTCTGGCGGTCTACGAGGGCAATGTCACTATTCCCATCCCTTTGACGGCCGCTCCGGGTACAAAAGGACAGCGAACCATACCGTTTAAGATTCGCGTCCAAGCCTGTGACGAAGAGAAGTGTTATCCNCCCGCCACACTCGACGCGGCCCTGGCCATCAATCTCGACTCGATCCGCCAATGATTGAGCGTGCCTGGATGATTGTGTCGGGCGTGCTGCTCGTATCCGCGGCAGGTTTCCTGTGGTGGAACAATTTGTCGGCGGCTTTCGTTACTGCTGCGTTGGGCGCGTGTGCCTGGTTCCTGAGTTATCGGGCCGAGCTCAGAAAGAAGATCAAAGAATATGATGCAAGCGACGACGCGAGAAGCGAAGAGATCGACCATAAGTAGAGCAATTGCCGGTATCATTCTCCTTATATTTAGTCCCGTATTGGTCGCCGCATCTGACCAGTCAGACGTGCGCGCGGCCGTACAGCACATTTTCGATCAACTGAAGAACGGAGAATACGAGGCGCTCTATGATTCGCTGCCGGCTTCGGCGCGCAGCCGTATTTCACGCGAACGTCTGGTTCAGGGACTGCAACGAACTAATGATAATTTTCAACTGCAGCGCATCGAGATCGGGCAGGTGCGAGTTTCCGGAAATCTCGCCGTGGTTGATACGACGATGTATGCACACGTGGCGAAGCCGTTCGACGCCGATGGCAAACTCGTAGTGCAACAGTACCTGGTCCGTGAAGACGGCAATTGGAAAGTCGCCACCGGCGATACTGCTACGATCAACCGGTTTCTGCAAAGCAATCCCAGTTTCGGAAAAAGGTTTCCGATCAAGCCGGCGCAGGCGTTTGTCTACCAAAATGACAAGTGGGTGCCGATTCCGCTGGGCCAGCGGCGATCGTAAGAGGTGGCGTCTTGATTGTTCATGTGCGTTCGTGGTTCCAATTCTTCTCGATATAGGTGTCGCGGAATTTGACCACGGATTGACACGAAACGAGATACTTTGTTCGTGTATTTCGTGGTTTTCAATTCATCTCGATTGCGGGTCCCGAATTTTGACCACGAATTACACGAAAATAGAACTTCGTTTCGTGTCGTTGGTCTTGATTTTTAACTCAACATTAAATCCTCAAACGACAATTGCGCGTCGTCGGTTTGGATGTGCTGAGGGGCTGTGACTCGCGGCACGTCCAGCGCTTCACGCACCGCATCCAGATGAAATCGAATGATGCGGGGCGTAAGCCGGACTGAGGGGATGCGCCGGCGTTGCGCCAGGCGACGGACGGTCGTTTCGCTGACCTGCAGGATTTCCGCGAGCTGCTTCGCGGTCAGGAATTCTTCGCGATCGGACATCTTGGAGTTTGCCGGCTTGACGGCGCTTTGGATTAGTGTCGGAACCCCGAGCGATAGCGAGGGGATCAAGAAATGCAACTTGAGTTTTGATCCGGTCGCTACCGCTCCCGGTTCTGACACAATGGTAAAGCGGCGTCAAGCCGCCGCACTCCGAAATTACGATTTCTTCTTGTACGCCAGGGCCACGCGATAGACCGCCGCGGTTTCGACGTCGACGGTTTTCGAAGCCGGCTCTGTACCATCGGCCTTCAAGGTGACGCGATATTTGGCGGCGTCCGGCGGCAGGCGGAAAACGAACTCTCCTGTTTCGGTGGTCACCCGCGAATCGAGTTTGCGTGAGTTCTCGCCACTCACTCTTTCAAGATCGACCCGCACTCCGGGAACACTGCGGCCGTCCTCGGTAAAAACGCTACCGCGAATAAAAGCGATCGATCCTTCATCGATCGTCAAATACAAACGATCACCCAGCCCTCTGGTCTGTCCCGCCCTGACGGTGACTTCATCAAAGGTGCCTACAGCCAATCCGGCTTTCCGAAACTTCACGCTGTAGCTCCCGGGCACGATCCGCGAAAGCAGAAAGTCGCCTCTTTTGTCCGTTGTCGTGCGCGACACCTCTTGATCGCCCTGCATCAGGATCACGGCCACGCCCGATGGCGATCCTCTTTCGACGCGAACTTTGCCTTTGATGGCGCCGGTGGTTTTGTCCTGGGCCACACAGGTGATCGACAGTGCCGCCAGCAGCAACCCTAATATCGTCCATCTAATCGAGAGCATGAGAAATTTCCTCTCTCCGGAAATGACAAAATTATCACGGGCAAAACAAGCAGGCCAACCGCGTGAGTGGAATTTAGAACGTTCGAGCGGCCAGCTGCGTTGTCTTTGGCGCTGGTTCACCTTCACGAACCTAAGTGCTGGGAGCGCGGACGTCTTTGTCCGCAATGAGCGCGAAGCGCGAAAAAGCAGCGCGAGATTGGCTCGCGGTGCGGACGAGAACGTCTGATGCTCCCAGCCCTTAGCCAAATTCTCAAAATCAACCAGGCGTTTGTCGCTTCCATTTAAATGGCGCGCATAGTTTTGCGAGCGTATAATCGCTTTCAACTTTATGTGTTTTACTCTCAGGGGAACCGCGGTGCGCCCGTTTGTCTTGGCGCTAACCTTCGCCGCCAGCGCGGTTTGCAGCTTCGGACAGCAGGACCCCGCATCTACCCAGGAACGGCCGCGCCGGGCGCTGCCGACCGATCCTGAACCCCAGGAGGTAATCAAAGTTGAAACCGACCTGGTGCCACTCGATATCATCGCCACCGATGCCAAGGGCCGGCTGGTTCGCAACCTGAAAAAAGAAGATTTCAAACTCTACGAGGACGGCATCCAGCGCCCCATCGCCGCCTTCAATATTGAGAAGATTGAAGGGTCGCCGCGGCCGGTAGCAATTGTGTTCGCAATTGACGTATCCGGAAGTATGACACCGGAAGAAGTTGCGCGCGTCAGCGATGCGATGCGTGAATTTTCGCGGCAGTTGGCCGACCATCCGGCTGTGTTTGCGCTGATGACTTTCGGCATGCACGTGAAAACGATTCAGTCGCTGACCAGCGATCGCGAAAAGTTGGAACGGTCATTTGAACGTCTGGCCCACGAACCGAATGGCATGTCGACCCACGCCTATGACGCAGTTGACGACGCCGTCCGTATGCTGGCGCGACATGCTCCCCTGACAAAACAACATCAGATGGTAAAGCGCGCGGTCGTGGTGATTACCGATGGCTTTCCCGTGGGCGATGTAGTGTCGCCGGAAACGGTGATCGAGCGCGCGAACGCGGCGGACACCAGCGTCTATGTCGTAACCATGCCTTCGTATACACGCGTGCTCGCTTCGACCAAAATGATGCCACTGCCGACGCCGCTCGACGTCAGCGGGCTGGTAGAAAAGACCGGCGGCCGCAGCATTTACGCCAGCGAGAATGATATGGGTCCGCTGTTTCGCGCCATCGCCGAAGAAGTTGCGTCAGCTTATGTAGTCGGGTTTTATCCGCCGCCCGAGAATCGGAAGGACGGCAAATTTCACACCATTCGAATCGAAGGTCCTGCGGGCCTAACCTTGCGCCAGAGTAGGACGGGATACCAAAGCCAGAAGACGGAAGGCAAAAAGCAGTAGCAGCCCGGCCCCAGGTTTTTGGTCTAGGACTTTTCTTCTGCCTGCTGGACCTTTGCAAAAAGTCGCCTCCAGTAATTCGGTGCCTGTTGTCTCATTCACACCCGGCTTCAGCCAGGTGTTCAAAAAGCTCGATTGAGACGAATCGCGCCGAATGCTGGTCACCCGGCTCAAGCCGGGTGTGAATGAGAGACGCGAAGGACTTTGGAGGCAAAGCTGCCTGCGGTTTCTTTTTCTCAATATTCATCCTCATCTTCGTCTTCGTCGTAATCCTCTTCCTCAACAATATCCAACTCGACTGGATCGAGACCGACGATCTCCAACTGCACTCCACATTCTTCGCACTCCACCGTCTCGCCTTTGTCGGCATCTGTATCAACGTGGACGTCGGCTTCACATTCGGGACAGGTTCCGGTCGGCACTGCTCACCTCCAAAAAAGATTCTGGCTTGCAAGGAATCTAGCGGCGCGCCGAGAAATTTGCAATAGAATTATTCGAGCTGACCCACGCTCTGCAGTCTTTCAATTGAAAAGCGAGCTTTTGGGGATATGTGAGAAGGTATCGCTTTCATCATCCTGTCAGCCGCTGACAAACAGAGCCACGAAATTAGATCACGGGCAATCCACCACAACTCATTGCGCCTCGGCGGCACACATAGCGGTGAGGCTCCGCGTCACCGTAAAGCAACCTAAAAAGATGGCCGGCCGATCCACGAAATCACACGAAGAACCACGAAGTTGGACCTACTGAACCCTCCGCGCACGACGGTAAGTTGACATCGCCAACAGCATACATGCGATCAAACCAACCCCATTGCGCCAATTGAGCAGGCTCGCACTCTTCATGTTCACCGGTTGAGTTGTGGGCTCATCACTGACGGTGAAATAGGCTCCAGTCCCTTCGTTGGTCCGCAACATGCGCACGACTTCCGAAAACGTAAACGGCCGCGCGCCGCGCCGTCCGAACACCGCTATTTGATTGCCGCTTTCATCGACGGCCCGATCGCGATCGAGCGGCTTGGAAACGGTGAGCGCATCACCCCTGGTCTTGAAAGTCGCGATCAACTCCGGCTGCGGCCGCGGACTGAAACCGGCGTAAGTCGACATGGTTTCCGGCGAAGTCAGCTGCAGGACGCGTAACCCGTTCTTCCCGTCCGCGAGATAAGCGAACAAACTCGCGTTAGTCATCGCAATTTTGACCTGATGCACGTCGTCCAGTTTGCCATCAGCCGTGTACATTTGATCGAGATGTGGCTGTTCAGGATTTTTTACATCGATGATCCCAACTCCATCCCTTCCAGCCGCGACGTAGGCGTAGGTCCGCGCCACGTAAACATCGCGGGCATCGACAAACGGCACCGTGGCCCCGTCAACAAGTCGTGGCTGATTCGCTGAAGTCACATCAATAGTTTTCAATCCGTCCGCATCGGCCACAAACCCGTAGCGAAATTGAATTGCTACTGCCCGCGGGTGTCTGAAAGGCAGCCGATTGACGACCGCCGGATTGAGGGGATCCTGAAGGCTGACAGTTACCATTTCACGATCGGTAGTAATGTAAGCGTTGGTGCCCGCAATCGTGATACTGTTCGCTTCACTCAGGACACCGTCAGGATTGAAGGCTGAATTTGGATACCTGGTCGAGTCGAGCTGCCGTTGCAAATAATTGTTGAGTGGATCGCCGTCAAGCAGCGTGGCCGCGTTGACGACAATCAAGCCTTCGAACTTATCAACTACATAGAGATAAGCGTAGAGCGGGTGGATCGGCTGCTCTTCGTTCAGCAGTTTGCCGGCCGGCAACGATGGAATTTCGGCCGGAGCAACCATTCGCCCATCGGCAGTCATACGCCAGCGGGCAGGGTCAACCGCCAGCGTTGAAGGCGCTGCGACTGCGGTCGCGTACTTTGTCCTGACCCAAAACTTCTGGCCAAATCGCGAAACCGGCGAAGTGGTGATGCGCTCAGAAAAACCCTTCTGATCTATTTGCGCCACGTCGTATACACGCAAGCCACCTTCACCCGCAGCCACGTAGGCGTACTCCCCACGAAGTTGCACCTGCAAGACCTTCGGGTTTCCCACATGTTCGTACGCTTCACGCAGTTGCCTCCCGCCCTCGACAAATTTCCGATAGTTGGCGGGATACGCCGTCTTTTGCAGCCGGCTGCCGATCACCGCCTGCGGTTCAGTATGTTCGGTGGCCACCACCGCTTCGAGTGCGTCATCGCACGCTACATACACGTACCGCCCCATAAAATTGACAAAGTTCGTTCCCTGAAGCAGTAACTGGGCCATCCAGGCATTGTTATCGTTCCGCTTCGAAACGTGACAATCGCTGCAGGTTTTGGTTTCTGTCGCGCGGACGGTGTGCGGCACATGCGTATTGAATGTCTGTCCCGAATAGCCTTCGGCAGAGACCGTCTGCTGTTGAGAATAGATCCACTCGCGATTTTGATTCTGCGAGCTGACCAGCACCGCGCTGGATGAACGCACCGGCGCAATCCGATTGCCGGTGACCGTTCCATCACGCCCCAGCATGAACACATCGTCACGCAAAACCTGATAGTTATAAGTGGTGAAGTTGCGGGTGTCGCCGCCTTCATTGTGACGGTTCGGCATCTTCCGGTTCGCTTGCATCGACAGATGACAGCCGAAACAGCTGGTCATCCATGATGAATGACAGGCAAAGCACGTCATGTTTTCATCGCGATGCGCAAGCAGCTTATTGTCCGCAGGTACGTCGCCCCAGGTTACATTGTCAGTCCGCATCGTCTTGGCATAGCGTGACTTGACGCTGTAGTCCTCGGGATGGAGTGCCCCCGGATTAATCGTGTCAATCGTCTGCTTTACACGCCACCAGCGCCCCGGTACTACCATTGAGTTTTGAATGATATCGCCGGCGTTCAACTGAATGTCATTACCATGCTCATCTTTCTTTTTCGTGTCGGTCCTGATTCGCTGAAACAGCAGCACCCGCCCACCGTCAGGATCGCGAAAACGAATCGTCGCCAAATTTCGTTTCGCCGTCTCGGCAAGCTTTCCGTCTTTGACAGCTACTCCGGCCGCGAACCCTGACGTCGTTAACGTTGCCCGCTCCCGGATCGTGCCGTGACAGTCGATGCAATTGATTTCAATCGCTGCGCGCGGTTCGTTATAGAGCACGCCATTGCCATGCGCGTCCTGCCGGAAGTGGCAATCAACACAGTGCATTCCCTTCTCGAGGTGAATGTCATTCAGGTGGACTGTCTTCTTGAATCGATCCGGATCATCCGGAGAGATAACTGCGTTCGCGGCGTCGAGCAGGTTTCCCGCGCGATCCCGCTTGAAGACCTGACGAAATAACCAGCCGTGACCGTGAAAATCGGCAAACTGAGTCCGCTTGAGGTGGCTGTTGAATTCCGCGGTACCGGTGCGGTTCAGGAACTCAGGTTCAGACCACGAGCCGCGCAGACTGGCGGCTTCCGGATTATTGTTCAACTTGCGCTGCTCTTCTGCCTGCGAAGGATCATGTTGTTGCGGCGGATACATTTTGTCGCCATCGGTTTCGTTGTCCCACCACATCAGGCCCATATATGAGGCAACCATGTTTTCGCCCGGATGCATGTGACAAATCATGCACTGGGAAGTTGGAATGCGGCTGGTGAGTTGATGTTTGATCGGATGGCCGGGCTCGTTTTTGGGAATGCTGACGTCGTTCGACTGTGATAGTCCGTTATTGCCGGCGCTTGAGTAAAACTCTGCGTGGCGCGGATCGCGATCGTTGGCGTAGATCAAATGACAGGCCGAACAACCCGAGGATCGATAATCACCAGCATGATTGTTCGTTCCCAAAAAATTCAGAGTCGGATCGAGCAAGCGAGTCTTTTGCAGGCCCAAATAAACAGGATCTGTTCGCTGCGCGGTTCCGAAGCCCCGCGCGCTCAAGCCTTTATCAGGTTTACCCGGGTCTTCATCGCGGTCGGGCAGTCCGATTTCCAAACGTCGCTTGCCGCCGCGCTCGAACACTCGCAGAGTATTTCCCGGCTGTGAAATCTCCCAACGTGGCAGCGGATCAAGAAACGAGAGAATGCCACGGAATCTTTTCTCTTCAGCGGTGGGTTGCGGAACCTGAATCAGACTTTCCGGCGCGCCGCTTGAGCTGTAACTCTCACCGAAACTTGCATCCTTAATCGGAAACCCTCCGTTGTTATAGAGCGCCGCCCCCCAAAGCATTGCACCGTGGCGCATCATGCTCTTGCCGACTGCGGTTGTTTCAGAGCTGTGGCAATCGGAGCTGCCGCAAGTCCTTTCGGCCACGCGCAAGTCACCAGGATTCAGAAAGCGCACGAACTCGAGACTCTCACGCTCAATTAATGGTCCGGAACGTTCGGGCACGCGAAATTTTCCACCACGTACCCACTCGTTCGGGAAACGCGGCTGCACGTGTGCTTCTTCTTTAGTAGCAGCCGCAGGGTTGCCGCCATGACAGGTAGTACAGGTTAGCCCAAGGGCGTCTTTGCCGTTGTCGAGTTTGTCGAGTGTCGCCGTCGGACCAAAGCGATGCATCGGCTCGATATTGGCGTGACATTTCAGGCAACCTTCGAGCGGCGCTGCCGTCGCGGTTTGCGGTTGCGATGAAGAAACGACAATTGGCAAGCAGACACAGAGACCCACAGTCAGACAAAGAAATAGCCACGGATGAACACGGATGGGCGCAAATCGTGTCAGAAGCCCGCGCGTCAGCAAGGGCTCGTTTCCCAGGGACGGCCCTCCCTCACGGTCGGGCTTCTGACACGGCAGCTCCAATCCGCGTTTATCCGCGGCTAGTTTCTCCATATCTATGTGACCCTGTAGCTTCATCGCTAAAAAACGAATTTCACCTGCGTGAATAGATTGAACAGCAACTTGCTCGGATTGATGTTTACATTATCGGGCGTGCAAAACTCACTGAGGTTTGGTGGACAGTCAGTGTTTGCCGTCGTGTAGATGTCGCGAAAGCCGCGGCCCGGCTTTAAAGTCGCGGCCCCGAACGTCATTGTGATGTTGTTAATCAAAAGCGGGCGATACGCGACCCCGAGACTTAGATCCCAGCCAATCTCATGACGAATGCGCGGTTGAAACAGGATGTATTCAAGAGATTCAGTGCGATGAAACCGCAGGTAGTTCACATTAAAAACTGCCTTGATCCGCTGCGTGATTTCAGCATCGACGCCGCCGTTGTAGATGAAGATGCCGGGGTTGACAAAGTTCGCTTGTCCTTCAATCTTGCTGCTCCGTAAACTGGGCAGGATGCTGTTCGGCTGGACCAACCCCACACCGGTTTGCGTCAACCGGATTCCATTGCGGTTCCAAAACGAGAATTGGCCGCCCACAAAATTCGGATCATCGAAGATCGCATCAAACCCGTTCGCCGACTTATCAGTGGGGTTCTTATCTCCCTGCGCGAAAAAAACCGATCCGCGGAAACGCAAATAGTCTCGATCCACGGAGGCTTCAACGGCCGCCATGTTTGAGCTGATGTGAACCGGCCGCCCGGCAATCGGATTCTGCTCATCATGGCCGAAAGCGTAGTAATAACTATGCGTCAGGTTTAACCGGCCAATATGGCCATCGCCGTTAAACCCTACGTATCCGGCTTTGATCGCATGCGGTCGCACGTCGCCGATCAACGCGGGCCGCACCAAAAATCCGTTGCGATCGAATTTCCGGCTGCGACGATCGTCGTTGTAAAGTGCGCTGACCTGAATCGTGTAGCCTTTCTTAATAAAGTCCTGCCTGAAGATATTTGCGACATAAACATTCTGGCGCCTTAGACGAAACTGATTAAGACCGCTGTTGGTGTCCTTTTCCAATTGGGCAAAGTACGCGACATTGTATTGATAACGATTGTTATCAAAGGACCCGAACAGACGTGCACCTAAATTGTTATCTGAGAAAATAAAGCCGCGGAAATCGGACACAAACGGCTGAATACCGGCGCGGAGCGAAATAAAATCGAAGTTGGGGCTAACATCCTCGAACTTCTTTTCTACGAATGCTTCTTCCAAAGAGAATTGGGTATCGGTACGGTTAGTACCGCGGCGGACGTCGATATTGACCACGCCGTTTTCCCGCGCGTTCAGATAATTCGGCAAACTGAAAGTTGGCGAGATCTTGATCGCCCAATCACGCGGCTTGTAGGTCGAGTCCCCATGAAACATCTCAAACGTAAGTTGCAGGATTTGATTGAGGGCGAAAGCTTCAGGCTGACCAAAGAACTCAGCGCTGCCGGGCCGCGCGCTGCTGACATCTGAAGGTTTCGGTGTGCGATTCAATTCCGCGGTCGTTGAGCTGACGGCTGAAAAGATCATGAAGACCTTATTTCCAAAGATCGGATAATCGCCTTTGAGCCAGCTTTGATTGTAAGGGTCGTACCAGCGGCCGCGACGAAATGGGATGTCACGCCCGCGCGCTCCTTTGTCGCCGTAACGATCATACTCGGGAAAACCGATGCGCCAGCGATCCCGCAACTCACGCTGGTCGGATTGCGTCTGCGGTTCTGATTTGACACTCGGTCTGCCGGCAGCGCCGAGAGGCCGGCGGGGCGGCACGGTCGCGACCGGCTTCCGGTCAATCTTCTCAACCGCAAAATCGATTTTGGTTTCCCGGCCGGCGACGACGATGACATTCTCAAGTGAGTCGTCGCGAACCAGGGCATGCTCGCCGTAGTTTTTTGCCTTGTCGAATTTCGCGGTGAAAGGCGCCGCCACTTCCAAACGGTAAGCTCCAGGGCGAACCTTGAGTACGTAAATTCCGTCGTTGCTGGCGGGAGCGCGCGCGGCCCGGCTGGTAACCTGATTCGTGGCAATCACCACCACACCGGCGGTCGGAGGACTGATCTTCCCGGTGATCACTCCGCGTGATTGCGCGGAGACAAAGGCCATCGGTGTCGCAATCAAGAAGACGATCACGATGGATCGAAAAGTTAGGTAAGCTGCGCCTGACATGCTCTTCGATTCGTGAAATCTACACTACAGCGAACGCCTTAATTGCGCGACGGCATTCGCGGACTTGTAGCACACGTGCGAGTCGCTATCAATGAAAATCATTTGCCGCAAGCCCGCAAAAGAAATTTTTCCGCTGCCTGGAGATAAATGGTAAATTTTGCGGGCCTCTCTGCCGTTGGTTACCGAACCGAGAGGTAGCGAGCGGATACCAGAGGCAAGTTTGGCAGATCGGAAAGTCGCAGCATCCCCTCGCTACCGCTAGGGGTTCTGTAACGACTTCCTGGTTTACTCTCTGCCAGATCACTCTTCAATGTCGCACGAGCGAAACAGTTAAACCTGGTGAGACGTTTGATCGCAGCCAAATTCCTGCACCGCCGGTGGCCCTTCACGGCGATGACAATTTGTCTCTTCGCGATGTTTGCAACTGAGGTTTTGGTCAGTTCCGTCCACGCACAGTCAAACAGGATCACGCTCATCAGCCAGGAAACCTCGACCCGCGCGATTGCCGTCGATTCCGTCACGCAAAAGCGGGAGCCTTTCGATCCCACTTCAGAAGTTGTCTGGGGTAACGACAACCGTACTCGTATCATGGTGTTCGCGATGGGAATTGACGCGAACGCTTCCGCGTCCGACGTCGTAGCTTCCGCGCAGGATGGCGCGAATCACACTTACTCGTTAATTGTCGAGTATGTCGGCCCAGTACCGAGTCAGGATTGGGTCACTTCGATCGTTGTTCGGGTCGACGATCAGATGGCTGACCTCGGTGATGTTTTAATCGGCATCAGCTATAAAGGTGTCAAAAGCAATCGCGTGCGGGTTGGTATTGGACACATCGGCGATGGACCACCCGACGACGTCGGGGCGGTGCCCACACCCGGGTCGCCGCTACCGGTGGTGATGCCTTCCTCAACGGCGGGCACCCTGACCGTTTCCGACGTGCAGACGATCATAGCCCAGGCCGTTTCGGCCGCAGCCTCGATCAATCATCCGGTTACGGTTGCGGTCACCGATAAGGAAGGGAATGTCCTGGGCGTCTTTAAGATGACTGGCGCGCCGGCGACCACACAATTCCGTGGCGGAGGACCCGGGCCGACGCTGACGCCGAGTCCGGTAACCGGATTTGTCGCTAGCGGTCTGGACGGCACGATTGTCCCAGCAAGGCTGGCAGCGATCTCAAAGGCCGGCACGGCGTCGCTCTTCAGCACAGGCGGCAACGCGTTCACGAGCCGCACCGCCGGTTTTATTATTCAGGAGCATTTTCCCCCACGGGTTGATTTCCAACCGGGCGGTCCGCTTTATGGCGTGCAATTCTCGTCACTTCCCTGCTCGGATATTAAAATTCCCGGTCTGCCGCTTGGCTTGAGCGGCGATCCAGGCAGCGCGCCGATTTACAAAAATGGCGCGGCCGTGGGCGGTGTGGGCATCGAGGGCGACGGCGTTTACACGGTTGATCGAGACCCGGCGGATTTCGATCAGCCGTTCGAAGAAGTGATCGCCGTTTCGGCGAGCCGCGGTTTCGAGGCGCCGCCACTCATTCGGGGTGACAACATCCTGGTGAATGGGATTCGGCTTGCTTATTTAAATGCCGCGAGCGCGCTGGCGCCACCCACGATCGCTTTCGGGAGTTTGCCTGGCGCGGTCGATCCTTTGTTTCCAGTGCGCGGCGCGCAACCTTCAGAATTCACGCCCGCAGTAGTAGGTGGCGTGGCCGGTGAAGTCGATACTCGCTTTTTTCCTTTTGTCGGTAGCCCGACCGTAACGGCAAATTCTTTAACCGCGGCAGATGTAAACACGATTATTTCGCATGCGGCGCAGCAGGCAAACATTACTCGCGCGGCGATTCGTCAACCGCTGGGCAGCAATGCACGCGTGTCCATCGCTGTAGTCGATACCAGTGGCGTGGTGCTCGGTGTATTTCGTCAGGTGGACGCTCCGGTTTTTGGTTTTGATGTGTCAGTGCAGAAGGCGCGCACGGCCGCGTTTTATTCGGGCACAAACGCGGGCGCTCTGCTGCGCGCCGCAGGGTTTGGAGCTTATATAGATCGTGCTGCGGCGGACGGATTACGTCTGGACGGTTCAGTTGCCTTCACAGATCGTGCAGGTGGCTTTCTGCACCGGCCGTTCTTCCCTGACGGCATTAACAACACGGCGGCCGGACCGTTCAGCACTTCGCTCGATCAATGGAGTGTTTTCAACGTCGGATTGCAACTCGATTTGATTAAGACCAATTTGCAGACCGTGCTTAGTGGCGGCGCGGCGCCATGCACCACGATCTCGAGCCTGCCGAACGGCATTCAGATCTTTCCCGGCAGTATGCCGCTTTATAAGAACGGTGTACTGGTCGGCGCTATTGGCATCAGCGGTGATGGAGTTGACCAGGATGATCTGATTGCCGCCGGCGGAGGCGCAGGTTTTTCACCGCCGGTTGCCATTCGCTCGGATCAAATTTTCGTGCGCGGCGTACGTCTTCCGTTCCTGAAGTTTCCGCGCAGCCCTAATCTATGAAAAAGCGAAGGGCAAAGTGTAAGCGCAAAGGGCACGACCGCGAAACCTGCAAACGCAGGGGGTTGGCTTTGCCTCAAGAGTCTAATGGGATGAGGATTCCGTTGGCTAAACAGTTTTGACGCCGCGTAGCGGCGAATGAGTTTAGCCCGGCCTTGAAGAGTGCGTCGGAAAAATGACAAGGACGACCTATTTAGTACCCCGAGCGCCAGCGAGGGGTCGTAAAGTGAGTCGTTCACCGAGTAGCCCGAGCAATTGATCCCAACGCTGGCGCTCGGGAATTCGTGTTTGTTCGTGTGATTTCGTGGATCGTTCAATCAGTTACACTACCGCAACCAGGACAGGAACCAGACGCTGAAATGGCAGGCCGTCGCCCGATTCTGATACTCGTTTTTCTGATTGCGCTCTGTTCCCTTTCATTCGTAGCGCAGACGCAAACTCCTGACCCGGCGCGCGGTGTCATCCGCCTCAAGGTGAAGTACAAGTCGGGTGAGACCACCAGAGAACTGCCACGCAAGCGTTTCTTCCTGATTCATGGTTCGTTCGACGAAAACAGAACTCTGATCGAACGCATAAAACAAGCCGCGGTTATGTCACGGGAATGCTTCTATCGAAGCCAGGGCGCGAGTGATGCGTTAATCAATTGGCTGAAACAAAATGATTGCGAGTCGGTCTACTGCCGCCCAATAGAAATTAAATACCTCGGCGGTGAGGATGCCGTGCCGGAATTCACGACCGCATACGAGCAAGCGCTGAAGGAATTAAAAAACGCCGAACTGGCACGACGCTGGCTGGCGAATTACCTGCCGGCGCANCTTCGCGACGGTTATTACAATTCAAAGCAACAGGCCATCGACAAACTGATCAAGGACGCTGAAAACCGCAGTAGCAAGCCGGTCATGTCAGTTATGACGGACCGCAAAGGCACTGCTTACCTCACGGATATCGAGCCGGGAATTTACACGATTTCAAATCTCGCCGGCGCCGAAACCGAAAAGAGCAGCATTCTTTGGATTTGCGAACGTGAGGTTAAGGCAACTGATCTCGCGATTGCGATGAAGCGGCCGTTCACCTTGTCGAACGAAACGGATCCGAAGGTTAAGTGTGAAGTCATTGAAAGGCCACTGCCGGCGTGCAAGTAATTTGGAGTGATGACTGGAGCGCAAGCGTCCTCGCTTGCTCTTTTCGATTCGCGCTTCGCGCTCATTGCAAGCGAGGACGCGTGCGCTCAAGTCAGGCCGGCGCACTCCAAAATTAGCGTGATAAAACGTCACTCCATTTTCTGCCTTATCGCGGTCGCCGCGGTCACGACCATCACCGGGGCGCAAACTCGGCGTCGTCAGCAGCCGCCACAACCGTCGCCTCAACAGCAGGCGCCGCGCGGATCCGCCGCGAAGTACTCGGCTTTTTTTCATGCTTCCGAAAAACATAAGGGGCTCGCATGCGACGACTGCCATAAGATNCCCACAGCGTGGAACGCCAAACGCGAATTTCCCGATGTGGCCGACTTCCCCGATCACAACGCTTGCGTGCGCTGTCACCGCCAACAGTTCTTTACCGGCCAGGCTTTCAGCGGCACCGGCCCGACAATCTGCACCGTTTGCCATTTACGCGCCGCGCCGCGCGAAGATGCGCGTTTCGCTTTCGGCAAACCAAACGCCGCTAATCAGACGGCCAAACCGAAGGACGAACGCCAATTCACGATCGAATTTCCCCACGATAAACATCAGAACGTGATTGCCTCGAGCGGCAGGTGGGACCGCTTTCCACTCGCATTAATCGAATCGCATCATGGACGGAAAACGTCGCCCTCTGATGACAAAAAACCGGACTACAACAACTGCACGCTTTGTCATCAACGGAACGATTACCAGTTGATCGTTCCGCTATCTTCCCCAGGCGAATCGTCAAATCTGGAGAACAAGTTCTTCAAAACAACCCCACATACTCATGACGCCTGTTTCGCCTGTCACTGGAAAAATCAGAAACCTGTTAGCGACAACTGCGCCGGTTGTCATAAAGCCGCCAAGACATTCGTAGCCTCGGCGGCGCCGCAGCGAATCTCAGCAAAATTCAGCCACGAAGGCGGCAAAGGCGAGCATGTGATGGAATGCACGACTTGCCATATCAACATCACGCGGGCGAGCACCCTCCGCGGATTAACGCCGGACGTACCCATTGCCGCCTGCACTGCATGTCACGAGGACAACAAGAAAACTACTTATCCCAAAGCCGTAACAATTGAAGAGGAATTTGCGCAGTACAAAAAAACGAATGCCTGCAGCTATTGTCACACCCCGGACGTGGGCACAAAGAAGCCACCGCCGAGCCATGACGCAGCCGCGCAGTGAGGTAAATTGAGCCATTGACTCATTTGATCACTGGTTCACTGGTCAATGAGTCAATGGACCAAATGTCTAATTCGAGCCGCGTTCGGTGGCAAACAGGTGTGTCGCCGCTACGCGTGACTGAGTTTAGCCCGGCCTTTTAAGGCCGGGCCAGAGACCGAATCGAAACGGCGTCGCGTCAGCGACGCCTGAAACACACTATGTTCATGCGTCGCTGACGCGACGCCAACTTGATTTTCCGTCTGTAACCCGGCCTTAAAAGGCCGGGCTAAAATCATTCGCCGCTACGCGGCGACAAAGCTGTTTGGCCGGAAGACAATTAACACTTTGAGGCAAACCCAGCCAAAGTCTAGAAACGTGTTTTTTCGGGGAATAATTTTTGTTCTGTTATGTGTGACAGGCGAGGGGCTGTCTTATTCACAAGCCAACGATCAGGACTATTCAAAGTTTCTGCACACGAGTTCGAAGCACGCTTCGATCGGTTGTGCCAATTGTCATCATCGCAATGATAACTCTGCCCGGCCGAGCTTTCCCGGTCATAAGGACTGCACGGGTTGTCACCTGACCCAGTTCACGACACCTAACATTCCCATGTGCTCGATCTGCCACGAGAGCGTTAATGGCAACGATCCGCCGCGCAAAGCATTTTCTGATCGGTTCAGGGAACCTTTCAATATGAAATTCGATCACGCGCAGCACCTGAGCGGCAATGCCAGACCTAAGAATGGCTGCATTGCTTGTCACAATTCGCCCTTGCGTCGCGGCGCCGGATTATCAATCCTCGCCGGACTCTCTGCGCATGATGTTTGCTACACCTGCCACACGCCAGACTCGCAGGCCAACGGTCGCGATCTCGCTTCATGCGGCGTCTGTCATGCCACGCAAGCCTACACTCGCACGTCGACAGATTCTGCCGCCTACCGCGTTGGCTTCAGTCACGCACAGCATACCGGTCGTCAAAAACTCAATTGCTCAGACTGCCATAATTACACCGGCGGTCTGCCGCAGCGGCGGCAGGTTAGTTCGCCGCGCGCGCAGGAACACTTTGCGACCGGAAACAACTCGTGCGCCACCTGTCATAATGGGCGGCAGTCGTTTGGCGGTGATTTGGATTTCAAGGACTGTCGAAGGTGTCACACCGGATCTACTTTCAGGATGGGTGGGTGAAGACAGAGATCATACCAAGAAGCCCACATTTCATGTTTTGTTCGGGTGAAGTTCGCGGATCGTTTTAATCAAGGCACCCAAACGCGGCCCGCGGTTACGAATTGCCACCGAGAGTTTGACACTCATACGGTGCATCCATAACATGCCCCCACATTTTCCTTCTGCAAAGGGGTCCGAAATGAAACGACTGCTAATCGGATTAGTTATCGTCCTGGCCGCAATTGCGCTCTTTATCGCGACGAGCGCCGCCCGATCGCGCCACTTGCTCAGCCAACAGATTCCCAAGGAAAGCAAAGAGCAGCCGACGAAAGTTAAGCTCGACACCGACAGTCTCGACGATAAATGGGGAGAAGTGGCTTTTGATCATGAGACTCACTCAGTCCGAAAATACAATCCCGATGGCTTGTCGGTTACTCCCTGCACCTTTTGTCACCACACCGATCAGCCGAAAGACGGTCTCAAGCCGCCACTGACCACCTCAGAGCGCGCCGTTGTACTCACCGCGGATGTGCTAAAAGACACGGCCGCTACCCCGGTCAAGACTTGTCGAAATTGTCATCTGCAGGCCGGCGACGACAGTAAGAAACTGCCCGAGATCACGAAGGACGGCAAGCAAGTGAAGATGGATAACGAGAACGCGTACCACATCAATTGCTTCGAATGTCACGATGCGGCCATCAAGGCAAAACCGGAACTAGCACAGAAGATTTCAGGCTCAGATCCCAAGGGCTGCAACAAGTGTCACGTGGCGAAGTGAGGTCAGAACCGCCTGCGGTAGCGGGCGGGCATCTTTTGCGTCGCCACGTTACGGTGACGACACATTCGTGCCCGCCCGCTACCGCAGGCGGTTAGGACTAAGCAATCCCGCGTTCCAGTGCCGCTTATCTTTTATATGCTGCACATGACATGAGGTGCAGTTAGGTTTGTCTGAGGCGATCACCTGACGGCCCGCACGCGCGTCCGGCTGGCCGTTGTGGCACTTGCCGCAGGTGGTGCGCGGCGTGGTGAGATCAATAGGGTCGCGCGTGACGTGGCAGCTCGAGCAGCTCAAGTTTCCTTCTTTGTTTCCCGGCAATCCGGCTGCCGCACGCACGCGATAAAGGTGCATCGCATGAAACTGTTTGCTGCGCCACTGATCTTCCGTGTCACCAGGCAACCGCTCGAGTTGTAGCGAAGTTTTCCGTTGCGCCAACTCTTCGGAATCGAGGCCGGCCCACTGCCAACGACCGTTAAGGACGGGATAGCCAAAGGTACCGCCGTGCGGTGTCGCAACACTCTTGCCGTTATACGTCTTCTTATTCTGATCGTGGTGACACTGAAAACATGAAAGCAGTGCGCCGTCAAGAGCGCTGAACTGCGCGCCCCGATGCTCCTCATGACAGTCGAGGCAATTGATTCCCGCGTTTACATGAGGCGCAATTACGGTAGCAGCAAAGGCGTCCGTGGTATGGCACGATTCACACCTGTTGTTTACGTTTGTGCGCCATGTGTGACAGGAAGTACATGAACCCGCGTTGGGCGCTTTCGCCACCGCTGGGGAAAGGTTCATGGTGGCGCGTGTGTGCGCGTCGGAGATCGGCCCCGGCGAAAACGCGCGCGCATAGAATAAAGCGCCGCCAATAGCTAGCAATCCAATCGGAACCGCACCCCATAACAGCATGCTCGCCGGCCAGCGCCTTTTCAGATCGGTGGTCGGCGTCCACACGGACATGGCTTTACCGGTGGGCTGGCCGGTCACCGGAAATAACGCCGAGGGCCTGATCATCTTACTCGCGGCCGTGATTCGCTTGTCCCAAAAGACATCCAGCGCTTTCGAACTTGATTCGGCCGGCTTTTGTTTTCGCACGGCCGGTCTTCTTCTTTGAGCCTCAGCTTCTGACGGCGGACTTTCTCCCTTTGGTTTCTCCAGATGAATCGTGGTCGGCAATTCCCAAAGTCCGGAAGCTTCGCGACGCTGCACGGCATCAGACGGCGTCGCTCCAAACTGCAACGAGACCGTGATGACCAGGACGCCCTGGATGAAATCGATATTCAATCCAAACGGGCCAATGCCCAGGACATCGCCGGGCGCCAGCGCTTCATAATCTTCGATCTTTGCGCCGTTGAGGAGAATTGGATTGCTCGGCCGGAGATTGCGAATGTAGTAATTGTCGTCGGTGTATGTAATCCCGGCATGCAATCGCGAGACTGCCGGGTGATTGAGCAGCAGTTCACAGGTGGGAAGACGTCCGACCAACAATCCTTCGGAAACGATGGTTGCCGGATCTAGCTGTAAATCTTCACGGACAATGATGAAAGTGGCTTCCATGCCAAGGACAAACCAGATTTCAGATCTCAGATCCTCCTACCTGGATCTCACAATTCTCGATTTCCGATCTCATCTCAACGAATCGTTCTCATCGGACCTTGAAAAAGATCACCTGCACAATATGCGCAATCATCAATGCCATCATCACAGAAGTGGCAATCACATGGGGTGCGATCCATATCTTTAGCATCCGGTGCAGATAGATCAGCGCTTCCACCCGGCGCAGCACGGCCGACCGCTCGACCGCTTTCAGGATCAGATCATGCTTCTCTTTTTCAGCCGGCGCAGTGATCTCGGATTTGAAGCGCAAGCGCGCTTTGGCCAGCAAAGCCGTCAGTTCCTCGCGCTGCAAATATTGTCTGAGCAGATACGCAAATGAAGAGAAGTGTCTTCGCGCCTTGTCAATCAAAGCACGGGTTTCATTGTCACTGTCGGTTTCAATCTTCTCAATATCAGTTCGTAACTCAGCGCGGCGAGCTTCCAGGTCTTCAATCAGCAGCGGATCCCCTTCGATACTCGTCATGATCCGCGGCACGACGAGATAACATACGAGTCCCCATATTCCGGTGAGGATGGTCGCATCAAACGATACCATCAGCGTGAAAGTGAGCAGCCCTCCGCCATGGCTGCCACCATGAACCAGCAATACGATGGCCGCCAGCAATCCGAGATAAATGTGCGCCAGCAGCCAGTAACGCAGCGCCCCTGCCCGGCGGCGGTAGATTGGCTTACGCGCCGGGTAAGCCATTACTCCCGCGATGCCTGCAAATCCAACCAGACCCGTAATCCAACGCATCGTCAACCATGTACCTCGCAACGGTTGATTGAACCCGTAATGAACGGCGGCCCAGGCAATCAGCGCAGTGATGGCCAGGGTGACGGCCACGCCGCCAATGTGCCATAGACGCGCAACCGGATCGTGCTTATGAATGTTCCGTCCCACGGCGTGGTTCTGATCGCGAAACACCAGGCCCAGGGTCTTTTCAACTTCATCAAAATAGTCTTTAGGATTGACCCGGACGAGGGCGCCGGTCGGGCAATTCTCTTCACACGAATAGGCCGGCCGTCGCGCATGCGCCGGATTGAGCGGGGTGCCGTCACACAAATTGCACTTAATTGCGATCATGTCGTCTGCTTCGCCCATGACCGCCGGCATTTCGGTCTTCACCCTAAACAGACTGCGGAGGGTGCTCGACCACTTCGATTGAGGAATTGTGCCGGCCGCTCGCGGCACCATCGTGATCGCGTTATAAGGACACTGGGTCGCGCAATCGAAACAACCGATGCAAGCCGGTTTATCGATGTCGACGTGACCCTTGGGATCGCGAAAGATAGCTCCGGTGGGACATCCGGTCAGGCATTCGGGATCTTTGCAGTGCATACAGACCGACGGGGACAAGACGTGTTGCCGTGAGTGACTATTGATTTTCACCGGACGCTCGATGTGAATTCCGCGCCGCAGCAAGCGTGACTGTCCGTGCACCTTGTGACATGCAAACGAGCAGTTGCCGCAGCGCACGCATAAATCCATGTCCATCACGAGCAGGTTGACACCATCGACAATGCCGGTGGCGATCTCCTTCTCGGTCGCAACTAAAGAGCTCTTGTCAGGAGCCGTGGTCATCGTCGTGTCATCATCCACGCGCGAAAATCCTGCAAACGATTTCGCGACTCGGTCGCACAGGCTGGGGTCGGCGCGCAAATCGGTCAAGCGAATCTCTAATACCTCGGAGCGCGCCATCAGCTCGGCGGAGTATTGCCAGTGCGTCTGGCCGTTGAGCGCTTCGAGGCCCAGGCAATTGCCCGCACCCAGAAAATCTTCGGGGATGAGGCCACTCGAGGCAGCGCCGGCGCCTTTGGCAACTTCCGTATAAATGGGTACGCCACTCACCCGGCGAATCCATCCACTGTGCAGCAATACCAACCGATCTATAGGCGTGCCTTCTTTCGTCAACAGGTGGTGTTTGGCGTGGGCCGAAAACTGCGAAATGGCAGCTAATGACTCCAGCTCGGCTTCCGTCAAGTTCCCGGCGGTGGTAGTCGCCTGAAGCTGCGCAATCATGCTGCCCAAACCATGCTTGCGATAGGTCACGTCGACCTTTTCAGCGAATTTTTTCAATGATCGCAGCAGGCGCAGCGCGGGCCGAACCATTTCCAGCACGGTCGCTTCCTGGCCGTCGTCCGAAGACAGGATGGTGGCATTACGCGGAACGCCGGCCAGAATAGACATCTCACCAAAGCAGATTCCGGCCGGCACGACGCCAACCGTCCTGGCCTGACCGGCTTTGTCTCTGCTTTGCACTTCGAGTTCCGCATCGAGCGAAAAATAGAACGTATTTCCGCCCCACTCCCCTTCGCGCATGATTACTTCACCCGGCGCAAAGGTGAGCAGCCGCGCGTATGGGCCAATCTGCTTGCCTCCGGCCTCTTTGCCTTCGACAATCATCCTCAGATTGTTCTTGTTTTTCTCTTCGAGCAGTTCGGATAGAACGTCGATTCTTTTGATTGCCTCAAGAATCGCTTCAGGGGTGGTGTTCTCTATTGGCATATCGCTACGGTTGCCGAGGGTTGCGTGCTTTAGCATTTGGCGCGCGGCCGGGAAAGCGCGAGCTCTCGACTCCTGCGAAACGTGCGCAGCTTACCATGCGATCCGCCACTGAGGAAATCCACACCTCAGGTCGGCGTAGTAAGCGTGAACAATGTAGTGGTTGACCTGACCGACTCGTGATAGCATCCGCGTACTTCATTTAACTGCTCCAACGTAATACTAGGCGGCAATGCTAGAACCCCTGCAAATGCGTGCCTCTTCAAAACGCTGGTTGGCGCTGGCGAGCATCGTCATTGTTTCCACCGCATCGCTTGCCTGGAGTTTCACCCGACTTCGTCGCACCAGAAAAATTGAAGAGGCACCCGCCTTAAAGCAGAAGGCAGCCGGCAAAAGTCAGCAGGCAGATTACAAAACCTCCGCCAGTGGCGACGCTTCCTCCGACAGTCCACCATGTCCATCATGTCCATCCGGTCCGCTCGTCGACACGGACAATGACGGGATCCCGGATGTTGAGGAACTGCGCACTTATCAGGATCGTGACAGCTTTCGCCGCTGGTTTACCGCCATCGCCGAAAATCAATTCTATCAAGTCAGCGATCAATGGAATGCAGAGCAGCGCGATTGCGCCGGTCTCGCCCGCTTCGCCATGCGCGAGGCGTTACGCCATCACGATCGGCCATGGTTCCAGAAAATGGGACCTGGCTACGAGACGGTCGCCGCGGATGTAGCGGAGTTCGACCTCGATCACAATCCGCTGGGTGGGAAAATCTTTCGCACCGACTTCGGCTCGTTCACTGAAGGCGATCTGCGAAATGGTCGATTCTCCGAGTTTGCCGACGGACGATCGTTGAAAAACTTCAATACTACTTTTGTGACCCGGGATCGGCGCGAAGCTCAACCCGGCGATCTGATTTTCTTTTACCAGCCATGGGTCCAGAAGTTTCCCTATCACGTAATGATTTTTCTCGGTCCGGCGCGGATTGCCCCCAACAGCGCAAACGACTGGGTCGTCTACCACACCGGTTCGTCGCCCGCCGACAAAGGAACAGTCAAAAAGGTCGAGCTGTCCGTGCTGGACCATCACCCTGATCCGCGTTGGCGACCGGTTGCCGGCAATAAGAATTTTCTGGGGTTTTATCGACTAAAGATTTTGCAGTGAGTAGCAGATGAAGAGTAACCACCAGGACACTAAGCCACAAAGCTGTAGAACTGACTTGATCGATCGGATTCAATTTCAGATCTCAGATTTGAGATCTTCAGATCCCGGATTTGAGCTCTCTCTACTCCTGCTTTGTGTCTTCATGCCTTTGTGGTGAAGGTCTTATTTCGGAGCTTATCGATCATGTCTGAAAACACCTCGCGCGTTCGGCGTTATGCCGCGACCGCCATCATTTACTTCGCGCTGGCCGCGTCCATATTCGGCTTCAGTATCGTCCGTTCGCGCACCACTCCGGCCGCGACCCAAATCACCGGCGAACCCGAAGACGCGAAAATCGCCAGCACCAAACCGTACTTCTCGCTGACCACAAACAAGACCTACTCGCCGAACGAGCCGGCGCGACTCTGGGCCAGTTATCAAAACATCGATCATCTGGACTTTCGCGTCTACCGGATCAAGGACCCGAACAGATTTTTTAAGCAGCTCGACGACCCGCATGCAATGGGCGATAAAGAGAAGGAAGAGATCGCGCAGGGTTATGGCGCGCGCGTCTCGCTGCTGGAGCGCACCCATCGCCTGAAAATCTCATTATTCTCGGCGGTCAAGGATTATGTTCGTACCCATCTGTTAAAGGACCATCGCGTCACCTTTAACGAAAAGTATCGTCAAGAACCCGAAAGTGTGCGCACGCCGTTGAACGTCGCGGATTACGCGCGGGTGCCGCTGCTTAATCCGGATCAAAAAGTGAAAGACTGGCGCGAGCCACTGCCCGCGCTCGAGAACGAGTATGACAGCCGCATGATCACGCTCGGCAAGATCGATCCGGGCGTCTACCTGGTTGAAGCAGTAAACGGCGAACAAAGGGCCTACTCGCTCGCGATTGTGACCAACCTCACGATGATCGAAAAGACGAACAAGCACGGGCAAGTCCTGGTTTACATCGTCGATCGCAAGACCGGCGCGCCGCATGAAGGCGTCAACGTGGAAGTCACCAACGCGAAGAACACTCTGGCCACGGGCAATACCGATAAATCCGGACTGTTTAAAACTGTCGTCAAGCTTCCGGACACACCCGACACACCAGCCGAAGATGTGGACCAGGAGAGCCCGACCAAGAACCCGTTTCTCATCATGGCGCGCGAGCGCGATAATTTTGTCATCTCTGATATCGAGTCATTCTATTTCGGCGACGAAGGCGGCGAGGACGATGTACTCAGCGGCGACGAGGTTACCAGTTACATCTATACAGATCGTCCCATCTATCGCCCGGCCCAATCCGTCTTTTTTAAAGGTATCCTCCGTCAATGGACCACGCGCGGTTACCAACTAATCGACAGCAAAACTGTGAACGTCGCGGTCGAAGATCCGAACAATGGAAAAGTTTTCGAAAAGGAATTGCCACTTTCCGATCGCGGCACTTTTAGTGGTCAGTTGGATCTTGGTGACGAAGCACCCTTGGGCAGCTACAACATCACCGCCTCGGTCGGCGACGCAAAATCCAGTGGCTATTTCGAGGTTCAGGAGTACAAGAAACCCGAATTCAAGGTCACGGTGAAAGGGCCAAAAGACTTCGCGGCGGTCGGCGAAAAAGTCCGCTTTACGATTAACGCGAACTACTTTTTTGGCGCGCCGGTTACCAACGCCGACGTCCATTACTACATTTATAAGCAGCGTTATTACCATTGGTGGTGGGGCGACGAATCGAGCGATGAATTCGACGACGCGGCCGGCCCCGAGAACGAAGGCGGTGACGATGAGGACTCTGGTTACTACGGTAACGACATGGTAACCGAGGGCGAGGCGGAGATTAACTCTCTCGGACAGGCGGCGGTCGATTTCGTCGTGCCGGCGCCTGAAGACAAAGAAGAGTGGGACTATTCATACCGGCTGGAAGCCGAAGTTACCGATGCATCGCGTCGCGAAATGCAGGGGGCAGCTTCATTCATCGGCACGCGCGGGAAAACTGTCGCTGATGCTTATCCTGAGCGCTATCTCTACTATCAGGGCGATGCGGCAAAGATTCGCGTCAAGACGGCCGACTATGCGGGCAAACCTGTCGCAGAGAAGGTGACACTCAAGTTCATTGAACAGAAGTACGAAAAGAAAGAGAAAGAAGAGGAATACAACGGTTACAAGTTCAAATCGTACGACTACATTCTGCATGAGCGCGAACTGGGGTCGGCAGACGTCAATACCGACAATCAGGGCAACGCGACTTATGACTTCACGGTTCCCTCGCCCGGTGACATCTACGTCAAAGCAATCATCTATGAAAACGGCAAGGAGATCGTGAACCGCGGCGGCTCGTTCTGGGCGCCGGACAAAAAAGGCGAGTGGTCGGATTTCGAATATCGCGATTATGACGAGAAGGCGATCAAGCTGGTTCCCGACAAAAAATCCTACAAACCGGGCGAGACTGCACACGTCCTCGCCATGCTGCCGGCCGATAAAGCACATCTGCTGGTCACAACCGAACTATCTGAAGTGATAACGGCACGCGAAATCGATTCGGCCGGGCGCAGTCTGGTGATTGACGTCCCCATCGACCATAACTACGAACCCAACGTGTATCTCGACGTCTCGTTCGTGAAAGACAATGATATGTATAGCGAGAGCCAGATCATTGCCGTACCCGCGCGCGACAAAATGCTGAAACTCGACATTGTCCCCAATAAGAATGAGTTCAAACCGCGCGACGTCGCTTCGTATACCATCGTGGCGCGCAATGAAGACGGCTCGCCCGCAGCCAACACCGAAGTGAGCCTCGGCATCGTCGATGAGGCGATCTACAGCATTCAGCCGGAGACCGCCGGCAATATAAAGCGCGAGTTCTACGGCAAGCGCTTTGACGAAATCCAAACTACGCTGGCGATTCACTACACGTTCACCGGCTACGCGGGAGAGAAGCCGGCGGATCTCGCGAAGAACAAATCCAGTTATCAGCTCGCGGATTTCAAGAATGAAAGTTCTTTCGCAGAGCCTACTATCCGCAAAGAATTCAAAGATACAGCGTTCTGGCAACCCGACGTCGTTACGGGCGGCGATGGCAAAGCGACAGTCAAGTTCAACTTGCCTGATAATCTGACAACCTGGCGCGCTACGGCGCGCGCCGTGACTGCTGATACACGTGTCGGCT
>AP72_2010_repI_A01DRAFT_1000003_pt1 | contig 28994 bp, 14 predicted proteins | sample AmaPasreplicIA01_FD_9191 | JGI IMG/M metagenome (IMG submission 9191) | reverse complement strand
ACCGCAGGCGGTTCTGACACGGCCGTCGATCGGGTTCTGTAATTTATCAATAAACCGTGCGCCTTGGTTCAAAGCCTTTGCTGTTAAGGCTGAACCTTGGTTCAATCCCTTCACCGCTGCCGTTAATTCTCGCCGCAATATACTCGCCAATCGCCGGCCCGTGCTTGAAACCGTGACCTGAACCTCCGCCGGCCAACCAAACGTTTTCGAACTGCGGATGGCGATCGATCAGAAAATCGCCATTCGAAGTATTTTCGTATTGGCAGACTCGCGATTCGACCAGTGGTGCGTCTTTCATCGCGGGTACGCGGCGCGCAAGATATTGGCGCGCGACTGCTAAACCCTTACTGCTCGCCACGCGCTCGCCCGTGTCCGGATCAAACGGTTCGCCGTGGCGATCGATTGCGCACTTAACACCGCGGCCGTCCACGTCCGGCAGACCATACGCCTCGTCTTTAAAATCGATCCAGGTGGGCATTGCCGGTGGCCTGAATCGATCGTTGCCGGCCGGCGCACCGAAATAAAAAACTTCCTGACGTGTCGGTCGAATTTTGTCGGCGAGCAAATCAGGAAACAGCTTTGGCAGCCATGGTCCGCAGGCAAACACAAAATTCTTTGCAGTTATCCGCCGCCCGTTCACAGTGACAATGTCCTCCGGCCTTTTGCCGGCGTCCGGCGACCGGACCTCGTCCTGCAAGTATGCGACGCCCGCACGAACCACCTCACGCACGACTGCCTGAACGGCTCGTCGCGCGACTAGGACGCCACTGTGCGGTTCGAGCAACGCCCACGAAATCTTATCTACTGCAAACTGCGGGTAACGGAGCGCGAGCTCGCTAGTGCTCAGCCGTTCGTATTCAACACCGGCCCGTTGCAGCGTCTCAAACGTCCGCAGTGGATAGGGATCATCTTCATGGGCCAGCCATAAAACACCTGTCGGGCAAAACAGCGTTTCCCCACTTCGCTCACACAACTCACGCCATGACTGCAGCGACTTTAAAGCGGAACTGGTGTAGATTTCGTCCGCACCGTAGCCCACGCGAAATATGCGCGATTCGTCGCCTGAACTTGACCGGCTGTTGCCGGGGCCGTGTGCATCGATGAGCATCACCTGCCGGCCTGCGCGTTGCAGGTGATAAGCCGTCCAGGCGCCAAAAACGCCGGCGCCGATCACGACTACGTCGTAAGTGCTCGGAAATTCTCCTGGTACCATTTTTTCCGTGTCCGGGCTTTCAAAATTAAACCCAACAATCGCAGAATCAAACGCTTGACACCAGCCAATTGTGCCACGGCCTGGCTATCATCCCATTGAAAACCATCCCATTGAAAACGGTTCCTTTTTGCTGGTCTGGCCCTCCAGTCAAAGCGAGGATTGAAACCACGAATCACACAAACAAAAGACGCCCCTTGTTTCGTGTACTTCGTGGTTCGCAGGTCCTTTTGCTGAACTGGAAGACAAAAGCCGAATAACTTTCTCCACGCGTTCAACCCAAATTAGCCCTGCTTGACTCTGTGTCCACCGGTCACTTAGGCTTGGTGACTTCGATCCCTTAGGTAGATTATCAATCCTGACGGTAATAATCTGCGACCAAAACTTCAAGATTCTCAAAATGATCAAAGACAGCCTTATTAACCTGATTAAGGATCGCCGCGCGCATGTCGGCATTGTCGGACTCGGGTATGTCGGTCTTCCACTGGCGACCGAATTCGCGAGCTGCGGGTTCACGGCCACCGGGTTTGAAGTTGACGAAAAGAAAGTCGCCGAGATTAACGCCGGGCATTCCTACATCGGCGACGTACCGGCGGAATCGATTAAGCAATCGGTGGCGGCCAGCAAATTATCCGCCACGGTGGATTTCGATCAGCTGAAAGAGTGCGACGCGATCATCATCTGCGTGCCGACACCGCTGCGGAAAACAAAAGAGCCGGACGTCTCATTCATTCTGGCCGCCGCGGAACAGATCAAACGAAACCTGCGTCGCGGTCAGTTGATCATTCTTGAATCGACGACCTACCCGGGCACCACCGATGAGGTGCTTCTGCCCATGTTCGAAGAGACCGGACTAAAGCTGGACCAGGACTTTCTGCTGGCCTTCTCTCCCGAGCGCGTCGACCCCGGGAATCCGCAGTTCAAGACTCATAACATTCCTAAAGTCGTCGGCGGCGTGACCGCCAATTCGACAGACGCGGCCGCCGCTCTTTACTCGCAAATCGTCGACGATGTTCATGCCGTGAGCTCCGCGCGCGTCGCGGAAGCGGCCAAACTTCTCGAGAATACTTTCCGCGCGGTAAACATTGGGATGGCCAACGAGATGGCGCGGCTTTGCTACGCGCTTAATATCGACACCTGGGAAGTGATTCGTGCGGCCGCGACTAAGCCATTTGGCTTCATGCCGTTTTATCCCGGACCGGGCATTGGCGGGCATTGCATTCCGCTCGATCCGCACTACCTGTCATGGAAAGCGCGCCAACATGGATTCGATTCGCGCTTTATCGGGCTGGCGGAGGAAGTCAATTCACGCATGCCGGAACATGTGGTCCAATTGGTCGCTGACGGCCTGAACGAAGATCGCAAAGCGATGAATGGGGCGCACGTGCTGGTGCTTGGCGTTGCCTACAAGAAAGACATCGATGACGTACGCGAAAGTCCCGCGCTGTCAATTATCGACCGCTTGCGCAGCAAAGGCTGCGAAGTACGCTACCACGATCCCTTTGTGCGCACACTGCAATTCGACGATGCCCACACGCAAGGTAGCGGCGATCCATTGAACTCGATCGACTTAAGCGACGAAGAGATCAAGTCTGCCGATTGCGTGGTGATCGTTACGAATCACAGCAACATCGACTACCGGCGGGTGATCGATCTGGCGCCGCTGGTCATCGACACGCGCAACGCCCTCAATGGTGATTTGCGCAAGGAAAGTAGGGCGCGGATCATCAGGCTGTAACAGGTATTAGCCGCAGATTAACGCGGATTTACGCGGATGAAGCAGGAGAAGTCAATAAGGTTTTGTACTCTGCCTTATCTGCGTAAATCCGCGTTAATCTGCGGCTAATCCGCTCAGTCAATAAACGCCCGCATCCACAACTCCAGATTCAACAACTGAAACACCTGCAGGTTGTAATCCTGCCGGCCCGAAAGATTCGCGTCGATGACGCGTCTCACTTCCTGTGGCCGGAATAGCCGGCGGCGCTTGATCGTTTCCTCCGACAAGAGATCGTTAACCATCGGTTTCAGGGGACCACGCAGCCAGGATCGAATTGGAGCGCCGAAGCCGGCCTTCTTTCGCCACACCACGTCGCGCGGCAGCAATTTTTCAGCCGCACGCTTGAAAATGTATTTGCGCTTCAGACCTTTGAGTTTCAGCGTGGGCGGCATGCGCGCGGCAAAGGCGATCATCTCTTTATTGAGAAACGGAACGCGCACTTCGAGATTAGCGGCCATCGACGTCTTGTCGGTCGTCATCAGATTCAGGCAGGGCAGAAACGTTTTCATATCGACATACAGCAATTGATTGAGCGGCGCCGCCTCCTTCGCGCGCTGGAAATAACGGCGGTGCGCCGCGTAAGCGTCCAGATCGCGCGTCTCAGCGCGCAAATCGTCGGCGTAGAGTCGCTGCTTGGCTTCGTCAGTGAAGTAAGTCTGATAACCCAGATACCGGTTTTCGAAATCCAGGGCCGCGCTGCGCGCAAACTTCTTGGCGTTGCGCAACGGCGCGGTCAACTTGCCCGGTAGGCCACCGGGCAACGCATATTCAATCGCTCGCATGAACGGCCGGCGCAATAACTGTGGCACCGGATCAAGAGCCCCGGCGATCTTCATCGCCATTTGCCGGGGATAACCGGCAAAAACCTCGTCGCCACCCATCCCCGACAGCATCACTCGCAGCGTTGCTCGAGCTGCCTGCGAAACCAGGTAACTGGGAATGGCCATATCGATTGCTGGCTCGTCCATGTGGTAGACGAGTTTAGGCAGCAACTCCGCCACATCCGGTCGCAGAATGATTTCGTGATAATCGGTGTCGAGGTGCCGATTCACTTTACGCGCCCACTCGACATCATCGGGAATGATGTCATAGCGCAAGTCCGACGTGTCCATGCCAATGGTGTAGGTCTCGATCCGGCGGCCGTTACTATGGTGCTTCATCATCGTTACGATTGACGACGAATCGATGCCGCCGGAAAGAAACGACCCTAGGGGGACATCGGCAACCATTTCGAGATTGACAACTCGATCGAGGGTTTCGAGCAGACGCTCTTGCCACCACGATTCGCTTCGTCCCTCGTCGATGTCTTCAAAGGAAACATCCCACCATTGACGAGTTCTTACCTCACCGTCACGCCATTCGACCAGGTGCCCGGGCAGCACGGTCTTGATTTCGCTAAAGAGTGTGTTGGGATCCGGCACCCACAGGAAGGTCAGAAATTGATGGAGCGATTGATGGTCCAACTCAGCCTGGATTAGACCACTGGCGAGGATCGCTTTGACTTCTGAAGCAAAAAGAAATGGTAGTTGCCCTCCCTCACCGCAGGGCTTCTGACACTGGGCGTAATAGAGAGGTTTTATACCAACATGATCTCGCACCAGGAACAACGCGCGATCTCTCGCGTCCCACAGCGCGAATGCGAACATTCCGTTGAGCCGGTCGAGCGATGCTTCGCCCCACTCGCTCCAGGCTGCGAGCAATACCTCGGTATCGGTTTCGGTTCGAAACCTATGACCTTGGCGAACCAGCTCCTGGCGCAGTTCACGATAGTTATAGATCTCGCCGTTGAATGTGATTACAAAACGGCCATCCGGAGAGACCATGGGTTCGTGGCCGGCGCTGCTGGTATCAATGATCGACAGTCGCCGGTGTCCAAGACACACTCGTTGCCCATGGATATTCGCCCTTGAGGTCCATATGCCCTCGTCGTCCCGTCCGCGATGCTCGATTGCCTTGAGCATTTGGCCGATTCGCGATTCAGGCTCGTGGTTAATTAAGCCGGCAATACCGCACATGATCGAGAAATTATGATAGCAACCAATTCGATTTGATCGAATGGCCGGTTCCTTTTCATTCACACCTCGCTTAAGCGAGGTGCCTGAAAAACCCTTTTGTGACCCGCAACCATTTCAACGGTTTTCCCTGAAGCCTTTGAAACGGCTTTGCCTGTTTAATATGAATCTGGTACACCTCGCTGAAGCGAGGTGTGAATGAAATCGGTTGATATGATCAGCGAACGCGCTGCGCTGGACAAGAAAGCCCCGCGACGCTGGCGTGTCATCGCCTGTATTGCGATTTTCCTGCTGGCTTTCGCGGTTCGCGCTCTCACCTGGCATGATACACGGCTTGACGTAGGAAAAATACAGACCTCGGTTGTGGCTGATTACCAACGCGTCGCGGGATTAATTCATGAGGGCGGCGTCAGCTCGTTCTTCAGCCAATCTTCATCGCTGGCCGATTTGAACAACCTGGGCCACCCACCCGGTTATTCACTACTCATCGCGTCAGTTTATTCCTTGAAGGCATCGGCCGCCGCGCTCCAGATGGTACAGATCGCGTTGGACGCCTTTTCTGCTGTGCTGATCTTCCTCATCGTCGCGGAGTTGTTTCCGGTCACAGCGGGACTTGTCACCGGCCTTTTGGCCGCGCTCTCGCCACAACTGGCATGGAATTCGGTGCTTCTTTTGCCTGATGCGATCTCGGTGTTACCGATCTTATTGGCAATATTTCTGCTGGCCAGGGCGCTACGAAATCCGCGCATCTTTACTTTCGTAATCGCCGGCGCCCTGATCGGAGTCTCATGCTGGCTGCGCGCCAACGCCATGTTGATGACCTTGTTTTTTGCCGCCGCCGTAATTTTGGTAATCAAAGAAAGACCCGGGCGGGCGTTTGCGTGGCGATTTGCGCTGGCGGTGATTTGCGGGACGGTACTAATCGTGCTGCCACTGACGATCAGAAACGCAATTGTCTTCCAGCGCTTCGTTCCGCTCTCGCTCGGCGCTGGACAAACATTCCTCGAAGGTATTGCCGATTACGACAAACAAGGAACGCTCGGCATTCCCGGCACTGATATCGGCATCATGAAACAGGAGGCGGTGATCTACCGGCGGCCTGATTATTACGGCAACCTTTTTAATCCCGACGGCGTCGAGCGCGAGCGAGCGCGACTCTCGCGAGGCTGGAGCGTTGTCCGGGCACACCCATTCTGGTTCGCGGGCGTGATGGTGCGCCGGGCGTCATCAATGTTAAGGCTGGAACGATCCCGCCTGGTTTCGACCGAGCCGGCAATCACTCACAGTGTAAACAATCTCGATGGCTCGTCACCCAGCGCCACGATAAGCGCGCAACAGATTGTTTCAAATGGAGTTGCAGCGCCGGGCGCAGCAGCAATTTTGAATCCCGGCGGAACGACGCTCGTTCTCATGGGTAATGCCAATCGGTACGGCCGTCAGTTCGCAGCCCCTGAGATGACGACCAAATCCGGCACTGACTATTTAGCGACGGTCCCACTCAGAATCTCAGCGGGACGCATGATGGTCAGCATTGAGAATTCCAGCGGCAAAGTGTACGCCTCACAATTCATCGAACCACTCGAAAACACCAGCCCTGCCGATCAGCCGGCAAGGTCGATCCAATTCCCCTTCGTGGCCCGGATCGATGATCACGTGAGACTCGTCTGGTCTAATGAAGCTTCGACGGCGCCACAGCCGTCCATTGAGATCGGTCCTATCAAGTTGTACGAACTGGGTCCAGCCCGATTTCTGTGGACGCGTTATCCACGAATCATCATCCATGCGATTCAGACGATTTTCATCAGCGCTGTCATTTTGCCTCTGGCGTTCACCGGTTTCCTGATCCTCATCTGTCGCCGGCAAACCACAGCGCTGGTTATTCTCTCGATCGTTCCGGCCTACTTCCTGACCGTACAGTCCGCAATGCACACTGAATACCGGTACGTCCTGGCGGTTGATTATTTCATGCTTGCTTTTGCCGGAGTGGCGCTGCATTGTCTGGGAAGTCTCGTTCTGAAATGGACGTCACGGTTATCGCGGCGTAGCGGCGCGTGAATTTAGCCGGCGTTTAAACGCCCGGTCGGGCCTCAACAGAGAATGCTCGTCGCGATCGAGGCCAGGCGACAGAACTCACGAACGCGCGCGAAGCTTCGCTTCAATCAACTCACTGACCCATTCGGCTCTCGCTTCCCAGGTCCCATCACGCACGGCGTCTTGCCGCGCGTTAATTTGTTGCCTGCCGTCTTCACGCAATGCCTCGTCCACGAGGCTGAGAAACTGATTGCGGTCGCGGCCGATTCTCAGCACCGCACTCATCGACTCATACTCGGGGAGGGGAGAGATTACCACCGGTTTACCGGAAGCAAGATATTCACGGACCTTGATTGCCGAGCCATAGCTGGTGAACGGCACTTCGGTGTTCCACGGCAAGACGCAGATATCAAATCCGGCCGCATAATGTGGCAGTTGCCGATAAGAAACCGGCGGCAGGAAATGGACATTTCGCAGACCCTCGATCTCCAGACCTCGGGTTTTGTTGCCGATAAAGATCCAGTTCCAGTCCGGCCGCTCACGCGTTGCCTGTTGAATCAACTGCTGATCGATCAACCACGGCTCGATCGCACCGAAATAGCCGAGACGCGGACGGGGAATACGATTGACTTCCGCTGCTACCGGAACTTCCCCCGTGCTGAGCCGCGACCAGTGATCAAAATCGACCGCCTGCTCGAGCAGGTGCGACTTCTGACATGCCTGGTCGCTTTCGGCAAACAGTTTTCGACTTGAATAAAAAACCAAATTGGCCGCAGTCAGCGCCCGTTCGTGAAGTTTACGAATAAACGACGGATCCGTTGCATGGTCCATCGTGTTGGCCTCGTATTTATCCGAGACGTGATAGATGACCAGCTGTTCATCCAGACGACCGACTACGTCCACCGCCGTAGGGATCGCGATCCAGAGAATCGGGTTCGTCATACCCCGGCGTTTCGCCAGCGAGGCAACCTGCGCCGTCAGCAGACTACGATTGGCCGCAGCCGCCGCCCGGTTCGCAAAGAACGGCACCACCGCCGGAGAGACTACGGTGATGCCTTCTTCGGTAGTTCGGGCTAGCTTGGCGTAGCTTTTTAATTTTCTTTTGATCCGGGGCAGCACGTCGCCGCTTTTCAGCGGCGCCAGCCCCATCGAGATCGAGTTAACAAAGATCACTTTGTTGCCGGCACGCGCAAACCTTCGCATCAGGTGGTTCTTGGAGTGCGGATGGTGATACCACCAGTCCTCGCCGCCGAAACAGATGATCGATTTGCCGTGCAGCATCGAGCATCGATAGTACACCAAATTCAGCCACGGGTTTTCACGGATAGTCCCGGATCTGAATTTGATTTTCTAATTCGCTCGGACAGTAATATCGAGATGAGCCGAAAACACGAACTGACACCAACAAAAGTCATGGGTTCGTGCATTTGGTGGTTCAAATTCCAGCACACCCCACACCAACAGAAAGGGACCACGAAATCACACGAAAGAAAGTACTCGTTTCGTGTCATTTCGTGGTTCAAATTCTGTGACATCATATCGACACGAAGCGAAACCACGGACGCACACACAAAATGCAAAATCAGACCGTACACGGATCTAAATTTCCTATCCGTCTTCATCTATGACAATCTGTGGCTGAATACTTTTCGACAATGGTTCCAACAATCTGCCTGGCCTTAACTCACGACTGGGAATTGCGGGGCGACGGCTCTGGCGACATTGAACAAATTCAATTCGCGCCGATGCAACGCCTGCTGGACATTTACGAAAAGTTCGGCGCCCGCACCACGTTCCTTCCCGACGTCATGCAGCAGATTACTTTCCGCAGTTTGCAGGACGAACACGACGGCCTGCGTCAGTATGCGGACCTGTGGGACGAGTACGTAAAGGCCGCCTGGCGCAAGGGTCATGACATCCAGTTGCATCTGCACTCACAATGGTCGGAGGCTCGGTATGATAACGGTAGCTGGCATTTGCGGGGTGATTGGTCGTTGCTGGAATATGATTCGGCCACTGCGGCGCGAATGATCAACTCGGGCAAGAATTATCTCGAGAATCTGCTCGTCCCCTTTGATTCGCAATATCGTTGTGTTGCCTTTCGCGCGAGTGCGCTCGCTTTGGCGCCGTCTGCACACCTGTTGCCAAGCCTGGCCGCACTCGGAATCGAGGTCGATGTGAGCATCGCGGCGGGAATTTATCTGGACAACGAAACGCTTACACTCGATTACCGTAACTGCGAAGAAGGTTTTCTTCCGTACTATCCAAAGATGGATGACGCTCGACTGGTTTCCGATAAATCGGAACCGGTGGTATGTGTGCCGCTTAATCATTTTTACGGATCGCGGCGAGCGGTAACCAAACAGAATCTTCGCCTGGCGAAATCCCGGCTGGCTGGCGTTGACGGGGGATGGCGCGGCACAGAAAGAGCGGAAAGACCGCCCCTCGATAGCGCGTCTAGGGGCGTCGCGCGCATTTACGAAAAGCTGATCGCGCCGGCGATTAGACGCAAGCATTTCGTCTCAGACACGGGACGGCTGAACTATCCGCTGATGCGCGAGATGCTTGATTCCATCCGCCGGAGAGCCCGCGAGAGTGGACTGGCGAGGGTTCCCGTAGTGCTGACGAATCACCCGAAAGATCTTCGTGATTGGGAAGGACTTGAAAGGTTCGTTGGCGATCTGGCCGCAGCAACAGATGTGGAGTTCATCACCCTGAAGGAACTGGCTGACAAACTCAAAAGCGGTGAGTTTCACGTTCGGACGAGATCAGCACCGTCCGCGTAAACGGATGGAATCGGAGCGTTGTTCTCCGTTCAAAGAAAAATGATGTAGACGGAAGCGCGCGCGACACATATGGAGTGCGGCGACTAGTCGCCGCTTTCCAAGGCGCTGACGAGTCAGCGCACTCCAAATTTTCCAGACTATTTTCTTACCGACCTTGGATACACGATGATATCGTTGCGCGCCAATTCCATCAGCTCTTTAAAGAGCAGCGGCGCGTCGGCACGGAAGAACTTCATCCCGCGCACAATCAAATCGCGACATGCTCTTTCGGAAACATAGGTCCGGATCCACTGCGGCATATCAGGATGAACAGTCGTGCTCATATCGTGCGCATACGTCGCGACCGTGACACGCTCGCCTTCATAGTTGATACAGGGCGCTGCAAACAGTTGCTCGTGATAGACCCGGACGGGAAACTTCTCCTTGAAGGTGTCGTCGACGCAATAAGCAAACGAAATATAATTCGTCGTCGTGCCGAGCCCGATAATTTTGCCGCCGCCGGCAATCAACCTGTAGTAAGGGCTGTTAGTATCGTAAGGATAGGGCGAAAGATGATGCATCGATGTAAGTCCCGCCGCGGCCGGCCCAATCGCGCAGACAGACTTTGTCGGATGCAGACTGCGAACCGCCTTTCGCTGCCGGCGCGCAAACTCAGTCAGGATTCCTGTGTAAGAAGGAGTCCGCCTGATATCAAAAACATTTCCCTGCTTTAGCCACTCATAAGAAGAGATGCGCTGGTTTGGATACGTGGGAAACACAACTGTGCCACCGGGTCCAATGATCTCCTGGATTAAAAACAGAATCCGGTAAAAAGGAAAACCCAGATTCAATCCATCTATGCCGCTGTGCACGTAGACCAGATCGCGGGCCGCCAGGTTTAGGTCGTTGACCAGTATCTCGCGGAAGTCTCTTTCAGTCAGCGGCGGCAAAGACGCGACGCGGCGACGCTCATGTTCCCATTTAGCATGACGTAGTGACGTGACGGCCTGCTTGGGGAGAATAGCTTTGGCGAGCTTTCGAATTTGCATGTACCGATCGGCTCTTGCCTCAATAATTCCGTGCACTGTGAAGATTAGTCTCACACAACTTCAATCATCGTCGCTCCCCACGAATAGCCGACGCCGAATCCGATGAGCGCAACTCTGTCGCCGGGTTTCACCCGCCGCTGTTCAATCGCGCTTTCAAGCGCAACCGGAATCGTGGACGAAACCGTGTTGCCAGATTTCTCCATATCGATCCAAAACTTGTCACTGGGAAACTTCAGCTTCGCGCGCAAACGTTCAAGCACAAACTTGTTCGCCTGATGTGGGACGACGAAATCGATATCGTCCAGCGTCAGGCCGCTTTTCTCGAGCAACTGCTGGAGCGTGGGCGGCACAGTACGCAAAGCAAAACTAAACACGTCACCACCATCCATGAACAGGTTTTCGTCTGAACGCCAGTTGCCGCTGCTGTCCTGCCTTTCGACCGATGTCTCTATGGTAGGGCGGTATCTGAGACCACCGGCTTTCACGATTATCTGATTCGCGCCCCGGCCATCAGAGCCCAGCACGAATGGGCCAATTAATTCTCTTTCACTCTCAACGGCGCTCACCAGGGTGGCCGCCGCGCCGTCCCCAAATAGAGTCAACAGCGAACGATCACGGCGATTGATAAATTTCGTGTAAGTGTCGGCCGTAATCAGCAGAACTGTCCGCGCAGTCCCGGCTTCGATCAGGCTCTTGGCGAGCGCGAGACCATAAATGTATCCCGAGCATCCCTGATTGATATCGACGGCGCCGCAACTCGTGGGCAGGCCCAGGGCATCCTGCATCAGGCACGCCGTAGTGGGCATGAAGTAGTCCGGAGTTTGGGTGCAGAAAATGAGAAAGTCAATTTCATCAGGCGCGAATGAGCCCGCAGCAAACAGACGTCTTGCAGCCTTTACTCCCAGATCTGAGGCGCATTCATTCGCTGCGGCAATCCCGCGCTCAGCCACACCGGTCTTGGAAAGAATTTGGCTGGCATGCCAATCGCCGAACTGCTCTGCCAGTTGTTCGTTGGTTAACTTGTTTTCAGGAAGAAAGGATCTGATTGCCTTAATTGCCGCGCGTTCAGCCATGATCGGTCAGTACCATCCGCGTCAGCGGATGGGATAAGGAGCCACTTTTATTGTCGCGAGTGCCATTGTGTTGTCATTCAGATGGCCAGTCAAATGGCGGCAAGTCGCCACCCTGCCCATTTTTAACATAGTCGACAGCGGGCGCAATGCTTCGTTCGTTCCAAAGGCTTCTCTTGCTTCCGCGATCCGCCCAAGGCGTCTGCTCATGTTTCCAGTTACCATCTCTGCGCATGCGGCGAGTCGCGTATGCTTTTAAACGCGTTTAAGGCACGCTCAGGCTTTAGCGTGCCGACTGAGACAACCGTATGAACATGATTAGACCGCACGTTGAGTGCGTGAAGGAACCATTTACGGTGATCACATACTTCACGAATAGCACTATCGACACTTTCACGTTGAGGCGCGTTAAGTGTTACGGGTGGAGATTTAAGTTGACGCTCGCTCAGTTCTTTACGCCGATCACTTCGAGGAAGATACGGAGATTTGTATCGGTTGTGGAATCTATCAATCGATCCACGTTCATTGCCGTGTAACCAAATACCAAAGCTTCTGAACGTGATTAGGTATGCCAGAGGGATGTAGGTATCGTTCCACATAGTTGACGCATTATCCCATCCGCTGACGCGGATGGTACTGACTCCCTAGTTACATCACGCCGATCGCATGATCGCCGTGATCGCTGCAAAGCGGGCGTCCTCTCTCAACCTGCTCAGGTTCGGGTCGTGCTCAAATAAAAATCTATTCTCATTGCCCAGCGCGATTGCTCGACGCAGCCAATCGAAGGCCTCGTCCGGTGCCTCTAGCAGCGCATAGGCCGCCGCGACGCTGTAGGCAATATCTGCATCGACCGAAGCCGTTCGCTTTACCGCGTCATTCAGCTCGGCGCGCGCCGCGTCGTGCTCACCTCGCGCGGCCAGGAACATTGCCAGTAGCGGCCTCACACCATGAAGATTCGGATTGGCCGTCAATACTTCGCGCAACAAGTCAGCCGCATGGTCCACCTCACCACGATAGAACATCAATAAACTGCGGAGGCTGCGCAGCAGCGGATTGTTCGGCTCAATCGAGGCCGCGCGATCCAGTTCACGTTGCGCCTCGTCGTATTTCAGCTGGTAAAGAAAAATCAGCGCCCGGTTGCAGCTGACCACAACAAACGATGCGGGATCCAGATGTACCAGTCGATCATTGCTGCGCAGTGCGCGATCATATTCACCGTCGAGCCGGTGCAGCGTTGCCTTAACAAAATAGACGACAGCTTCGTTCGGCGCTTCGCGGCGCATACGCGCAACCTCTTCGCGGGCCTTCTGTTTTTCGCCGCGCCACAGAAGCACAAACACCATCAGCATGCGGGCTTCTATGATGGCCGGGTCGGTCGCCAGGGCGCGACTAAAAGCAGCTTCCGCCTGCTCGAAGTCTTCAACTCCACCCAGCCCTTTAAAGACGCGATTCACGTGACATGCGCCCAGCCCGTCATAAGCCAGCGCGAATTCAGGATCGAGTTCAATGGCCCGCGTGAAGTGCGCGATCGCCGCATCGCAATCGGCTGCGGACACCGTGCGAAAGATGAAGCGGGCAAATCGATCGCGGCCGCGCAGGTATTCTTCGTAGGCTACGGCGTTTACCGTCGCTGGTTGCGCCAGGACTTTTTCTTCATCCGGGCTCAGTTCCAATCTGAGGCCGTCAACAATCCGCTTGGTGATCTCGTCCTGAACACCGATGATGTCTGCTGCGGATGCATCGACGCGGTCGCTCCAGATGATCTGTCCGCTCTGGACATCGAGCAGTTGGGCATTGACGCGAAAGTGGCCACCTACGGCGAGAAATCCGGCGGACAAAACCGCGTCGACTGAAAGCTCGCGTCCCACCCCCGGCGGATCCACAACCTGCCCTTGGTATTTCGACATGACCGAAGATGGTCGCACTACTAATGATCGAATGCGCGCGAGTTCGGTAATAACCGCGTCAGCCAGCGCGAATTCATAAAACGCCGCGGCTGGATCGCCGCTCAGGTTCTTAAAAGGGAGCACGGCGAGCGTTATCTTCTCTCGATCCGTGATGGTATTGGTTATCGATCGTTCTTGCGCCTCGGTTTGCGCATGCGAAGTGAATTGCGGCGAGGAGGTCGGGCTGTCTTTGCCGCCACTGACTTTGCGCAACCAGCGCATGGCGCGCGAGACCGGGCTCCCACCTGCCAGATGACGTGGGATTGCCGCCACATCCATCGCCGTGCCCGTCGACACATCCTGGAGGACCCGGCGCAGTTCGTCGCGCAACTCATCGATCCGCTGATAGCGATCGCGCGGCTCTTTCTGCATCGCGCGGTCGAGAATCTGCTGCAACCGTAACGGCGTTGCGCCAGGTCGCATTTCCGCAAGCGTTTTTGGTTGGTCGTAAATCACTGCATGCCTAACGTCGATTGACGTTTTCCCCCGAAAGGGCCAGGTCCCGGTCAACATCTCATACAGCAATACGCCGGTCGAAAAAATGTCAGCGCGCGCATCGACTTTGTCACCGCGCGCCTGTTCCGGCGCCGCATAGGTGGCAGTTCCATAAGGCACGCCCACTTCCGTCAACTCAGTCTGGTGGATGCCCGCGGCTGCCGCCTGCTGTTCGTCGATCAGCTTTGCCAGGCCAAAGTCCAGAACCTTCGCCTGGCCATTCTGAGTCACCATCACATTGCCAGACTTGATATCTCTATGCACGATTCCGCGTGAGTGTGCGGCGGCGAGCGCATCCGCGACTTGAATGCCGATGCGCAGGGCGCTATCCAATTCCAACGGCCGTCCATTGCACAGCTGTCGAACGTTCTTGCCTTCAATGTATTGCATAGCGATGAAATGAAGACCGTCCGCCTCATCCATATCAAAAATTGTGCAGATGTTCGGATGGTCGAGCGCTGAAGCAAGCTGAGCTTCACGCTCGAACCGCTTGAGGTTGGATTCTTTCACCGTCAGTTCAGCAGGGAGAATTTTGAGGACGACCGTGCGGCCCAGCTTTTGATCGACAGCTTTATAAACAGCGCCTTGTCCGCCGGCGCCAAGCTTGGAAGTGATCTTATAGTTGCCGAAGAGCTGCCCGATCATGGCTGGCGTATTCTAGTGCCGCAACGGCTTAATGGGGAAGTGATAAACAGTGCTAGTTGCAAGAATTTTGCTTGACACTGAGGGTAGCGGTCCTACACGTGGCGACTGGTACAAAAACCGCGAGCGGTAACGAGTGGATACCAGAGGCCACTTGAGAGGCTTCTAGTGGGCTTTGCCACATAAGTCAGCGGATTGAAAGCTCAGGCGTTCTTCATTTGTCGCCGCGTAGCGGCGAGTGAATTTAGCCCGGCCTTTCAAGGCGGGAAGAGTTGCATCAGGAGAGACGCGTCGCGTCAGATCTGTAAACCGCATTAAGACTTCTCCTCATCCCGATTGGCCGAAGCCGCCGACCTACTTCGTGGTTCGGCTGCCCAGTCGCTCTTGCTGTTGTGTGGCATCACCACGGGCACCCGCAAACAGACACTCTGGGTCGGCAGCACTTCGCGCCAGTCTTCGATCAGCTGTTTATAAGCTTTGCCGACCGGCCGGATCTTCCGATCCAGATCGTACAACCCTACGGTATGAACGCGATTGTTCTCTTCGCGCAAGGCGACATCCCAATCGATTTGATCCGTCAGCGAGTACCAGGTGAAACCGACAATAGGAATTCCGTCGTTCCGCACGCGCAGGACGTTGGCCCATTCTTTCCACAACCAGTTGGTGGCTTCCTCACCCGTGGGGCCTTCGCACAAATTTGTCTCGGTGTGCATCACCGGCAGTTTGTAACGGTCATAGTACTGCCAGGTGATCTCGTAATAGCCAAACACCTCGCCTGAGGGCCGCGTCGATCCATCTGCAGCCACCCGGTGCTCATTCGTGATGTAATAATCGTTGCCCATTATGCTGTGGTGCTTCAGGTTGTTATCGAGAAAGAAATGGTACTCGTCGCGCGTCATGCCGTTGTCCAGAATGTATTCGTACATTTCAGAATCGATGCGCCGGCCATAATTCAGATCGAGCGAAAGAAACCGTTCGGCATTCATGATCTCCGCCGGCTTGATCGCGCCGGGGTTCTCCGCGTGGTAATACTCGGTCGATTCGCTCTGAATGAAAATCGCATCGGGACGCGCTTCGAGGATTTCCTGCATAGCCAGCACGTTAGCCTTGACGATGTGCTTTAAAGCTGTCACGAAATCCTTGTCGCTCGAAAGCTGTTCATTCCACCATCCGTAGCGCGCTGAGAATAAGGCGCAGATGTACATCTCATTGATTGGCGTGTAGAGCTGTATCCAGTTGTACCTTTTGGCGAAGGTGCGCGCGTAGGCGGCGAACAGTTCCGGAAAATCCGGATTCTGAAAATTGCCAATCCAGTCCGGTACGCCGAAGTGACACAGATCGGCAATGGGCACAATGTTTCTCCGGTGTAACTCACGAAAAACCAGATCGCTGAACGACCAATCGAACTTATTTGACGCCGTGTAAACTTGATAAAGGGGCACGCCATAACGGAGAAAACGAATGCCCAGATCCTCGACCAGCGCAAGATCCTCCTGCCATCTCTGGTAGTGTTTGCATTTTTCCAGTTCGTCGATCCGTCGCCGCCCATTGTCGATCACGGGCGAGCTGTTCTCGACGCCGGTGGCAAACATGAAAGATGGAGACACTCTTGGCATACCCTAACTTTCGCTTTGATCTGGCAAATTCCCGTTTCGGTTCTGTGGAGTGAGTGTTACGGGGCTCACGGCAGAAGATAATCGCGGCGCCATCCGCGCAGAATCGATAGCCCGGTCACCCTCAATGAGTTCACGTGCCTAGCAAAATCTGTTAACAGAATCGCAAAGAGAAACATTAGGACGGCATTGCGGATTTTGCATTGACTTTCATTTCCGTCCCGATTTAATCTTCGCCGACCTTTTTTACGGTTTTGTAGCGATCGGCATGCGGGTTTTCTTCCCGGCGCATGTCCCTCGCCACGCTGGTTAATTTCAGTCTCAGTTTCGGCGGCGAAGTGCAAAGCGCAAGCCCATTGCGCTTAACCCTTATCAATGCGCCCTTTGCTTTAGCCTGTTCAAAAGGAAGCCCGCTAAATGTCTTTTAAATACCCTGGACCTCATACTTGCATGGATACATCTGTCAAAAGCGCGTCTCAATCACGCAACGGGCACTCGATCAACCCAGGATATATTCGCATCAAAGCGGCTGTTGTTCTTTGGTTCCTGCTATTTGTGGTTTGCGCGTTGCCGTTCGCGAGTCGGGCCACCGGTCTTAAAGTAGATCCTTATCGTCTGCTGGCCGGTGTTTATTCGGGCGTGTTTGCCGGCAAAAGCGCGCCGGCAACTGACGGCAGTTCAATTAGCGAAATACATTGGCGTGCTTTGGCGACGAGCGGAACCGATTACACAATGTCCTCGAATCTACCGGCGGCGCTCCTGCCTTCACTCAGCATCAACAACGTTACTCTGGCTGAGGGGAACACCGGAACCACGTCCTTCATTTTCACCGTGACCAAGACCGGCGTCGGGCCGGCGTCCGTCAGCTTCCAAACTCAGGATGGGACTGCGACGATCGCTGACAATGATTACCAGGCGGCGTCGGGCACATTGACGTTCAACTCGGGCGATACCACCCAGCCGATCACCGTGCTGGTAAATGGCGACACCACGTTCGAACCGGACGAAACCTTTACCGTGCATCTGTTCGGGGAAAGCGGCGCGACCATCAGTAATGCCGACGGAACCGGCACCATTAAGAATGATGATATCGCGTGTCCCTCAGCTTTGACTGTCAATAGCCCTGCCGACGGCGCGGACGCAAACCCGGGCGACCATATTTGCGAGACGGCGCCCGGAAATGGCATCTGCACTCTACGCGCGGCGATTCAGGAAGCAAATCTTTCGTGTAACAGCCCGGTAACAATTAACTTCGACGCGAACGTTTTTGTGCCGCCGTCGTCCTACGGAATCTCTCTAAACAATGCGCTGCCGGCACTCCACCACAACATTGCGGTCGTTGGACCGGGCGCAAGTACGGTGAGTATTGACGGCCAGGGTGCAAACCAGATCTTCCAAATTGACCCCGGGTTCATTACCAACATCTCTGGCCTGACCATTACCAACGGACATACCACAAATGGTTCGGGCGGAGGCGTCTTCAACCGCGGCACGCTGACTTTAAGCGATAGTGTTGTGAGCAACAATTCCGCCAGCCGTGGCGGCGGTATCGATAGTGAAGATTCATCTTCGCTGATCGTTAAGAGCAGCATTATCAGCGGCAACTCTGCGACCAAAGCGGGCGGTGGCATCCGTAGCGTTGAGTCATTGAAGCTAGTCAATTCAGTCGTGATCAATAACACCGCCAGCAAAAACGGCGGCGGAGTTCACAACGACATCAATGATGGACTGGGTAGCGCGAACGCCATCATCGTTAACTCTACGATCATCGGTAACATGGCCGACGCTGATAACACCGGCAATGATGGCCTGGGAGGTGGTCTCTACAATAATCAGGGCGCCGTCAGGCTGGTCAACACGATCGTGGCCGTGAACAGGCTGGGCAATTCGGCTGAGAATGACATTGATGGCTCAACCGTAGATGCGGCCGCCTCTTCGCACAATTTGATCGGCACAGGCGGATCCGGCGGGCTGACAAATGGCGTCAATGGAAACCAGGTCGGAGTGGTGGATCCGGTGCTAGACTCGAACGGGGTCCCACTCCCNGGAAGCCCGGCAATCAACAACGGCGACAATTGTGTCCTCAACGATTCGTGCGTTGCCACCCTCGGCTTTATTGTGACCACGGATAAGCGCGGAATCACTCGTCCACAGGGGCCACACGTCGATATCGGGCCGTTTGAGGTAGTCGCCTTCGTCGTGAACACTACTGCCGATCATAATGATGGCGCGTGCGAAGCATTGTCTTCCGGACACGATTGCACCCTGAGGGAAGCCATCGTCGCCGCCAACGCAAATCCGAATTCGATGATCATGTTTGGGATTCCGGGAACCGATTCGGGTTGTGACGTCAACGGCATTTGCACGATTCTGCCCACTGCAGATTTGCCACAGATAACTGCGCCCGTTTTCATCGACGGCTATTCACAGCCGGGCGCACATCCAAACACCAAACATCTCAATGAAGGCGATGACGCCGTGTTGACAATCGTGGTCAACGGCGCAAATGACAGCAGCCCGGCTTCGCGCGGTCTGGATCTGGAAGCCGGCTCCGACGTTTCTACCATTCGCGGGCTGGTCATCAACCATTGGAATAGCGCGGGTATCTTCATCCAGGACAGCAACTGGAACACCATTTTGGGCAATTTTATCGGTATTGACGCAGCCGGCACATCTTCGGCCGGCGGCACCGGCGCAGGTGTACTTTTCACCACCGGCTGCAACCCGGGAACCGCCGACAATCTAATCGGCGGCGACCTGCCCGAGGCGCGCAACATAATCTCAGGCAATGGCGCATCGGGAATTGACATCGGCGGCATCAACGGTACGTGCGTCGAGGACAATGTCGTAGAAGGCAATTATATCGGCACGGATCGCACGGGCAGAGTGGCCCTGGCAAATGCGACTCATGGTGTCAAGGTTGAGAACGGTTCCGAGTTCAACGTTATTGGTTGCGAAGTGCTCGATGGTGACAATGTGATCTCCGGAAACACGGATGCGGGGGTTTTGATTACCGGAACTGATTCAAACCTGATCGAGGGAAACTTCATCGGCACTGATTGCACCGGCACAACTGCGCTCGGGAACAAGCGTGGGGTCGTCATGTCGGATTCCTTCGCGATTCAGATCGGGTTGCCCGGCTCTGCCAGTGTCATTTCAGGTAATACGCTTAACGGGATTGAGATAATCGAAACGTCCACCGACGCCTGTGACAACAACTTCATACAGGGCAATCTAATTGGCACAGATCTCAGCGGGACCGTGGCAATAGGCAACGGCCAATCAGGAATCCTGATTAACGGATCGAGCTGTAACGTCATCGGCGGCGGCAATCACGGCGAGGGCAATCTGATATCGGGCAACCGCAATGAAGGCATCGCGTTGCTGGGCGCGTCGTCCAATCTGGTTCAGGGCAACTTTATCGGGACCGACATCAATGGCTCCGTCGGCGCCCTGGGCAACGCGAGCCACGGCATCGAAGTCTACGTCGCCGGGCCTGCCAACTCGACTGACAATTCTATTGGTGGCGGTCAAATAATAGTTGGTGAAAGAGCCGGCCGGGCCGGGGCACGAAAGTCCACGAATGGACAAAGTGTGGCGAATCGGCTCGCGGCCGCGACTAGCGGAAAGTTTTCTGCCTCTATTGCCAAACGGCTGGCCGCGATCACAAGTGCAAAAGACGCGGCTGCTAGGGTGAACCGGCAACGGTCCGCCGGCGCCGCACTGGCCGCGCAGCCACGAACGGCCACGCTGCATACTGCCAGAACGCGGCGTCAGGATTCTGATCAGCAGTCACTTCAGAGCGGCTCGACCAGCAACCTCATCGCCGGAAACGGCGGCGACGGGGTACGCGTCAGCAGCGACGGCGACTTTAACAATCTGATTAGTCAGAATTCGATCTTTTTGAACGGTGGTCTCGGTATCAATCTCGGAACTGATGGTGTGACCCCAAATAATTCGCTCAATCATGCTACCGGTCCGAACCATTATCAGAACTTCCCAGTGATTACAGCTGCCGATCCGAATAACCAAAACATCACCTACACCTTTGACACGACCGGCGGTACGGGCCCATTTGTAATTGAGTTTTTCGTTAACGATGTCTGTGACGGTACTAACGGAGAAGGAAAAACATTTATCGGTTCCACGAACGTCGAATCGAGCGGCACTTTCAACTTCACTGCCCAAACGACGTTTGCGGCCGGCCAGATAATAACTGCTACGGCGACCGACAACAATAACAACACCTCTGAGTTTTCCCCGTGCTTCTGCACTTCAACCCCGGCAACTCCAACCGCGAGCAATGGTGGGCCGTATTGCGAAGGCGCGACCATACATCTCTTTACTCCGGCGGTCGCCGGCGCCAGTTATTCATGGACAGGTCCAAACGGCTTTTCATCTACTCAACAGAATCCGACGCGTACGAACGTCACGACAACAAGCGCCGGACAGTATCTCGTAACGGTGTTATTAAATGGCTGTCCTTCGAGCGCAGGCAGCACAACTGTGGTCGTCAATCCAGTGCCGGCAGCGCCGACTGCTTCGAACACTGGGCCGTACACCCAGGGACAAACGATCCAACTCTCCGCGAGCACGGTACCCGGCGGCGCCTATTCATGGACCGGCCCCAACGGGTTCACTTCGTCGCTGCAGAATCCAACGCGGGCAAATGCCACGACTGCCGACGCTGGTACGTATTCGGTAACGGTGACCGTTAACGGCTGCACTTCGCCGGCCGGGAACACGAACGTAAGCGTGAGTTGTCCGACCAGTTTTACGGTGAACGATTCCGGCGAGAGCGACGACTTCTCTCCTGGTGACGGAGTTTGCAGCGATTCGGACCAGCACTGCACATTGCGCGCGGCGATCGAAGAAGCAAACGCTTTGTCGCTTTGCTCGGGCACGATCGATATAAACTTCGCGATCGGATCGAGCACGATTCAAACGGTGGCGCAGTTAATTGTCGATCACAACGTAAATATCGTTGGCCCCACGGCAAATTCCGTGAGCATTGATGGCGGAACTCTCACTCGCTTGTTCACCATAAACAACGGGCGATTAGTTTCCATTTCAAACCTGACCTTGACCAGAGGAAACGGCTCGGGCGGCGATGGTGGTGCGATCCAAAACAACGGCACACTAACGTTGACTGCAGTGACGCTGAACGCAAACAAGGCTGTCAATGGCGGCGCGATAACTAACGTCGGCACACTTTCAATCGTCGATACGACTATCAGCGGAAACGCTGCCAACAACAACGGTGGTGGGTTAGACAATGGACCGAATCCGGCAACCCTTACCAACGTCACTATTGCCTACAACCGTGCTGATAATGACAACAACACGACCGGGACAGGCGGCGGCATCTTCAACTCCAGCGGCGCGGTGTTGCTACATAACACCATCGTAGCCGACAACTACGTGGGCTCCACGCCTTCGACGACTGCTGATAACATCGGCGGCACAGTTAATCCAAACAGCTCATATAACTTGATCGGAACGGGCGCTGGCGGTCTAACTAACGGCACCAATCACAACCAGGTTGGGGTCGCGACTGCGTTGCTGGGCGTGCTGATGAATAATGGCGGGCCGACCTTCACCCACGGTTTGCTTTATAACAGCCCGGCAATCGACGCCGGAGACGACTGTGTCTTCACGAACACCTGCAGCCCACCGTTCGGCGCTGCATTAACCATCGACCAGCGCGGATTCAGCCGGCAGGCGAACGGCGATCTGACGGCGGGCACTCACGTCGATATCGGCGCGTACGAGCGACAGTCGACCGAGATCCGAAACATCAACAACACCGGAACAGTTAATGTCGACCTTAACGATGTCCGCGTGAAGTTCCCCTGCACGCCGGCTGGCGGTTGCACCAGGGCAAATCCCGAGCTAACAAACGGCGCACCACAGAAAACCTCTCCGGCGGTGATTTTGCCTACTGTTTCCCTTACTGATGTCGATCCGGCAACTCAACCGCCGCCGCCTGCGGGATTCGTGCTTGGCAACAACACGAGTCCGGCGCTACCGACTTTTGATGTAGCTCCGTCCGTTTTCACTTTTGATCCGCCGGCGACAGTGTGTCTCTATCTGCCGTCGATAAATGACGCGATCTTCTTTGATGGCATCCGTCTGTTCCACAATAACGGCAGTTCATTGGATCTACTGGCCAATCAAACCAGAGACTTTCCCAACCGGCTGGTTTGCGGTGACACCAATTCATTCTCGACCTTTGCCGGGGGGCANACAGCCACCCCGACCGCTACTAACGGAACCGTNGCTGGTCAGATTCTTGACAACAACGGCAACGGGATCGAAGGCGCTGCCGTCCGCATGAGTGGCACACAGAACCGGCTCACCATAACCGATGCCGCCGGTAACTATCATTTCGATAATGTGGAGACGAACGGATTCTATGTAATCGCGCCGTCGCGCCCGAACTTCGCTTTTAGTCCGTTACAAAAATCGTTCAGTCAATTAGGTGCCCATACTGAAGCCGCCTTCACTGGGACGGCAACCGGTGGCGGCGCGAACNCGCTCGACGCCAGTGAGTACTTCGTGCGACAACAGTACCTTGATTTCCTCGGGCGTGAGCCTGATGAGTCCGGTTTTAATTTCTGGGTCAACAACATCGAGAGCTGTGGCGCAGACACGGCATGTCGCGAAGTTAAACGGGTCGACACCTCCGCAGCCTTCTTCCTTTCGATCGAATTCCAACAGACGGGTTATCTCGTCTATCGCGCTTACGAATCAGCGTATGGCAATCCGCCGGGCGTGCCGGTACCGCTCAAGCTTAACGAGTTCAAGTCGGACACGCGGGAGATCAGCAACGGAGTGGTGGTCCTGGAAAGCGGCTGGCAGCAAACAATTGAGAACAACAAACGTGCGTTTATGAGCGACTTTGTGCAGCGCCCGCGATTTACGGCGGTGTACCCCACGGCGATGACGCCGGTTGAATTTGTCAGCCAGCTATTCCGGAACGCGCACGTCGACGTGGGCGATAGCGATTACGCCGCTTCCATCGCTGAGTTCGCGGGCGCCGCCGACACCTCTGACGTTGCAGCTCGCGCAAGGGTGTTGCGGCGGATTGCTGAGAATTCAACGTTCTCGCGAGCGCAGTTTAATCAAGCGTTTGTTTTGATGGAATATTTCGGTTATCTGCGGCGCGACCCGAACACCGGCGCGGATATCGACTTTACCGGCTACAATTTCTGGCTGGATAAGTTGAATCAGTTCGACGGGAATTTTGAAGCCGCCGAGATGGTCAAGGCCTTCCTATCGGCAACTGAATATCGAGGCCGCTTCCCCCGCTAGAGGGGAAGCGCCCGAAATGGTCCGGCGTGGTGGCGGTAATCGCTGGCGCCAAATTCCTCACAAATAATCCTTGCCAGCCAGCCAGCAATTATGTTTGTTAGAAGGCATCAATTCTGAATCGCAAACCGTTCCAGATTCAATTAACGAACCTTCGCAACTGCACGCTAATGGCGAAACCAATCGCGATGAACGTTGCCAGCACGGAAGACAGACCGGAGCTCATCAATGGCAGCGGCACGCCGATCACCGGCAACATGCCCAAAGCCATGCCGATGTTGATAAAAATCTGAAAGATCAAGCCGCCGACAATCGCCATGATCACCAGCATCCCAGTGCGATCGCGCGAGCGACGCGCGTCAGCGATCAAACGAGTCAACAGCAAAGCATAAGCGGCCATCAGCAGCAGGCAGCCGATAAAGCCGGTGGTCTCGGCGGTGACGGCGAAAATGAAATCGGTGTGCGGTTCAGGCAGGAATTTCAGGCTGCTTTGCGAGTACTCGCTGTTGCGCGCGCCGCTCAAACCGCCCTCGCCTATGGTGACAATCGATTGCCAGGTGTGGTAGCCAAACCCCCGTTTATCGGCATTCTCGGGATCGAGGATTACGTTTATGCGCTCAAGCTTATAACCGTGAAGTAGTCCCGTTTTAACTCCCACGGTGTAAGCGAGGGGGGCGCCGGCGATGCAAGCCACCAGAGCGGCGGCCACGATCCACATCCGCACTGATGATAAGAAGAGAACAATTGCAAGTAAGGGAAGGTAGGTTATCGCCTGGCCCATGTCAGGCTCAAGCAAAATCAATCCCATCGGCAGACCGAGGATTAGACAGCCGATAATCAATTCTTTCCACGTCAGCATGCCCGTGCGATGTTTGCCGAAATATCTGGCCAACATCAGGACCACCGGAATCTTCACGAATTCGGAGGGTTGGAATTGCCCCGCCACCGGCAGCTTAATCCAGCAACGCTGCCCATTGATTTTCAAGCCCACGCCGGGGACCAGCACGATGACCAATAACAGCAGCCCCAGGATGTAAAGTATCGGGGCAATCTCAACCAGCCAGCGATAGTCGCTGAACGAGATGGCAATCATGGCGACCATGGCAATCGCCAGCCCAATTAATTGCTTTTGCCAGAATGTTTCCGTCGGCTGGGCGTTATGAATTTCCCAGGTACCGAAACCTACAATCCCAATCGCGAGCACGGCGATGAGCCAATCGAAATCTCGAAGCGAACGTTTTTGGATGATGGCGACCATGAAATCAGCAGGCCAGTCGTCAGTACGACAAAAGAAAACCTTCTATCTAAACTTTAGCGCAAATGCATTTTTCGGCGGCTCGGGCTGGCGAAACTTGGCATAGTAAACGTCATAAACGGCGCGAACTGCAGGCGCAGCTTTTCTGGCGCCGAGGTGGGCCGTGTCAGGCCTGCGATTCGGGCGATTGTCGACGCGCTCGTCCAGCAGCGTTCAATTCACGAATCTTCGCAATTGCACGCTAATGGCGAAACCAATTGCGATGAATGTAGCCAGCACTGAAGAGAGGCCCGCGCTCATCAGTGGCAGCGGCACCCCAATTACCGGCAACATCCCCAGGGCCATCCCAACATTTATGAAGATCTGAAAGATCAACCCGCCTACGATCGCCATAACTACGAGCATCCCGGTGCGATCGCGCGAGCGCCGGGCGTCCGTAATCAATCGAGTCAGCAGCAGCGCGTAAGCTGTCAACAGTAGCATGCATCCAATAAAGCCCGTAGTTTCGGCGGTGACGGCAAAAATAAAGTCGCTGTGCGGTTCGGGCAAGAATTTTAAACTGCTCTGCGTATAATCCGGATCGCGGGATCCCGTCAGCCCGCCTTCACCAACAGTCACAATCGACTGCCACGTGTGATAGCCAAAGCCGCGCTTGTCGGCATTTTCCGGATCCAGAATCACGTTGATTCGTTCGAGTTTGTATCCTCGCAGTAAGCCAGTCATGACCCCAACCTCGTAAGCCAAAGGGGCGCCGACGATGCAGGTAATCAGAACTGCTGCCACAATCCACATTCGCACNGAAGACAAAAAGAGTACCACTCCCAACAGGGGAATGTAGGTAAGTATCTGGCCCATATCGTGTTCCAGAAGAATCAGACCCATGGGCAGACCCAGAATCACGCAGCCCATCAGTAATTCTTTCACAGTCAAAGGGCCACTCCGGTGCTTGCCAAAATATTTCGCGAGCATCAAGACGACGGGAATTTTTACGAATTCAGAAGGCTGAAACTGACCAATACCGGGCATCCGAATCCACGCCCGATGGCCGTTGATCCTCAACCCAACTCCTGGGACCAGGACTAACATCAACAGCATCAGCCCGATCACGTAAAAGATTGGCGCCAGTTCTACCAGCCGCCGGTAATCGCTGAAAGCGATGGCCGACATCGCGACCATGGCGATCGCCAGCCCAATTAATTGTTTTTGCCAGAATGTTTCCGTCGGTTGGGCGTTATGAATTTCCCAGGTACCAAAAACCACAATACCAATCGCGAGCACGGCGACTAACCAATCGAAATCTCGCAGCGTACGTTTTTGGATGATCGCGACCATGGAATCAGATCGGCAGGGGACAAAAAATTGAGGAGAAAAACTTCTATCTAATCTTCAACGCAATTGCATTACTTGGCGGCTGGGGCTGGCGGGTCTTTGCATAGTAAACGTCATAGAGCGCACGCACGGCTGGCGCCGCGTTTCTGGCGCCGAATCCCGAATTTTCAATTAATGCGATAATGGAAATTTCCGGTTTGTAGGCCGGAGCATAAGACACAAACCAGGAATGGTCCTTGTTCTTGCCGACGTCTTTGCCTAAACCCACAACCTGCGCGGTTCCGGTTTTGCCGGCGATATCAAAACCGGCCATCTTAATTGCCGCCGCGGTGCCGCCGTTGTTGACCACGCCCCACATACCATCGACCACCACTTTGTGTTGGTCCTCGGGAATGGGAATAATCTTTGGATTAGGCCGCTGCGGATCGAGCGGTTCATACAGATGGGCTGCCCGATAGTCGGGATCGCCTGGGTTACCGATTGCTTTGAATTCCTTGAGCAGGTGCGGAATATAGAGCTTGCCTCCCATTCCCGCACCCGCGACCGTGCGCAACATCGACATTGGCGTGACGATGTCATAGACCTGGCCAAACGATGAATAGACGGTGTCAATATCGCGCCATTCAGGGTCACGCGGATTCATTTTCGCCTTGAACTCGGGAGAAGGTGTAAAGCTGACGACCTCATGCGGCAGGTCGATTCCGGTCTTTTTATTCAGATCAAATTCATCGACCATTTCCATCAGGCCTTTGACCGTCATTTTCAATCCCAGCCGGTAGAAGTAGCCGTCACAGGATTTAGTAATCGCGGTGCGCAGATCCGGCGACCCATGGTTACCCATACAACGGGTGAACTTGTTGCCTACCTGGATGCCGCCGCCGCAAACGAGATTCGATTTATCAATCGTGATCACTCCTTGTTGCAGCCCGGCAACCGACATGGGAACTTTCCAGGTCGATCCCGGTGGATACCGGCTCTGAATGGCCCGGTTCAGCAAAGGAGTCTGCGGATCATTTAGCAGGGCGTTGTATTCCGCACGGCCGGCTTTGGTCGAGATTCGCTGCGAGAACAAATTCGGATCGAAGGTCGGATACGAGGCCATCGCCAGGATTTCGCCATTGTTGGGGTCCATGGCCACGATTACGCCCCGCTTCGTCAGCGAATTTTGTAATTGCTCCTCGGCCGCTTTTTGCAGGTCGAGGTCAATGGTCGTGTACAAATCCTGACCCGGCTGCGGTGGCACGATCTCGAGTTCTTTCTGTATGTGCCCGCGACTGTCAACGATCACCTTTCGATATCCATCACGGCCGCGCAGATATTCGTCATAGGTGAATTCCAGTCCGCTTTGACCAACGATCTCGCCTGGCTTGTAATGCTTTTCCTTGTAACGCGGATCGTCGAGTTGTTGCGGGCTGATTTCCTGGACATAGCCCAGCACGTGCGCCAGCATTCCGTTGGCCGGATATTGCCGTTGCGGCGTCTGTTCAATGCGCAGTGCGGGAAACTCGAACTGATGCGCATCGACCCACGTGATGTCTCCTGTAGTCGCGCCCTCTTTGATGAGAATCGATTCGAAAGCAGGCTGCAGCTTCACTTCATCGAATTTATCGCGGAGCATCTCCGGATCAAGATTCAAGCCTTCTGCCAGTGGTTTAACCAGAGAGTCACGATCAATATTCTTCGTATCTTCACGGGAAAGAATAATGCTGTAGATCGGTCGCGAATCGACTATCAGTCTGCCGTTTCGATCGAAGATACCTCCGCGCGGCGCCGTTATCGGCAGCAGCCGAATTCGCTGGTTCTCAGCGACCTCTGCGTACCGGCTGCCGTTAACAATTTGCAGCAGGTAGAGCCGGACGCAAAGTACTCCGAGCAGCAACAGCACCAGCACCTGTATCAGGCGCAAACGCACGCGCAAATTTTGCGAATCGTCAACGAACTTCATAAGGACCCGCTAATTCAATTCTCGTACTTTGTGTCTATCGGTTCCAGTTCTGGCCGCGCAGCAAGTCAAAGTACCAACCCCGAGTACAAAGTACAGCTTTTCCTCCCAGAAAGTACAGTTTTTTGTTACCGTCTGCGCGCTGCCGCCGAAGGACGCCGTGCGACTCTTCGCCGAACCGTAAACTGCCGCCGCTGCCTGGCTTTGCCACTGAAAAACGAATCGTAGATGTAGAGCAGGATCGTTCCCGCTATGGTGGTGGCAATTAGCTTATAAGACAACGATTGCACAAACGGCATCGGTGGCCGCTGTCCCAGTAATCGATGCATGCCCACATAGACAAGGTTGTCAATCAAACTCGCACAAAATAGAACGGGAATCCGCAGCAAGGTCGTGTCAAGCATCACGCGCACCGCCACGAAGTAAACGGCGTAAGCAGTGAGGACTTTGGCGAATCCATTGGCGCCCAGAAGCGCTGGTGGCCCGCTGATGAGGTCGAGGGCCAGACCTGCCACGGCGGCCGTAATCAATGCCGGCAATGGCTCCC
>AP72_2010_repI_A01DRAFT_1000002_pt1 | contig 33575 bp, 40 predicted proteins | sample AmaPasreplicIA01_FD_9191 | JGI IMG/M metagenome (IMG submission 9191) | reverse complement strand
GGAGCCAATCGGACCTACGGCTTGCCCCGTATCTGCCCCGACAATCGGCGCGAATGAAGGACTAATCAATGCCAACACAGATTGCCAGCGACTGGCCCTAATTAACTTCATGAAGACCACCAGAAATCAGGATGAGGGTCTGCCGGTGAAGCATCCGATTCGCAACTACGCGACCTTGCTCAAAACGGACATCAATGTGACCAAGTCAAACCAGCTGGGAGTCTCCTACAATTTCGACTATTCAAAGAACACCAACCAGACGTTCGATGTGGCAACTTACGGGAACTCGGCCAACGGAATTGAGGGACCGTCGAAAATCAATAACTTGAACGTCAATCTCTTCTCGACTGTCTCATCGACAATGGTGAATGAAGCGCACTTTTCATACACGCGTGAGCTGCGCCCGCGCGAGGCCGTGACCTCCAACGTGCCCGCCGATACCGCGATGGGTTTTGCGACCACGTTTCGCTTTGGGTCTCCCTTCTTTCTGCAGCCGGCGGTGGACGAATTGAGCTGGCGCACGCATGTGAAGGACAGCTTCTCGATCATCCATGGAAGTCACACGATCAAGTTCGGCGGCGAGTGGCTGCATACGCTGAACGATCAGGTATTCCGGGGCTTTTTCACCGGCCGCTATATTTTTGACGGCGTAACAGGTTTCCTTCGTTACGCATCGCCGGCCGCCCCGGGCGGCTTTGGTCCCGGAACCCTCGAGTGCGCGAACGCCGCCGGCGCTACGGTCTGGGTCACTTCACCGGCGACTTGTCCGGCATCAAATCCTAACCTTGTAGGCCCCTTGCTCCTTTATCTACAGAACGGCATCTCGACCGGAATCGCAGGAGTGCCTCCGCCAGGCAAGTCAACAATCACCAACCAGGATTACGGGTTGTTTGTGCAAGATAAGTGGCAGGTGCGACCTTACCTTAGTTTGAGTTATGGTCTGCGTTGGGAGGCCCAGATCTTTCCCGACCCGGTGGTTCCACCCAACAAGACCGCTTATGCTTCGTTACTGGGCAATCCGAATTTCCCGTCTGACGGCACGCTTCACAGCCAGAAAAAGGAATTTCAGCCGCGCGTGGGTTTCGCCTGGGACATTTCGAAGCGAGGCAGGTCGGTCCTGCGGGCTAGCTATGGAATTTTTTACGGGCGCCAGAATATGTTGTCGCAGGTCGGCTCAATCACCGATAACGGCGTACAGCAGTTCGGTGTCACCTGCGCCACGACTTTCGCCTTCACCTGCTTTGGGGCTTCGAATGCGCCTCCGACGTGGCCCAACATCCTGGCGGTCCCACCCAGCGGCGGCATTCCTCCCGGGGCCAGCGTGAGGGTCTTTAGTAAGAACTATGCGAATCCACGCATCTACACTTTCAATGCCGGTTTTGAGCAGGAAGTAGCCAGAGATTTTTCGCTGTACTTCGATTTCACGCGCTCGCAGGGCGTGCACCTGACGCGTTTTCTGAATTTCGCTCGCACCGGTCTGTTCCCGACACTGGGCGACGTGTTTGTCACCAGTGCCGTGGGCAAATCCATGTATTACGGGTTTACTACGGGAGTGAGGAAACGCATGAGCCGTCACTACCAGTTCGAGGCGAACTATGTGCTGGCAAAGGACAAGGACGATGACTCGAATGAACGCGATCCTTTTACCGATCGATCGTACGACATCAACAACCTGAGTCTCGATTACGCGCTGTCAGATCGCGACATTCGACACAAGTTCAATTTCTACATGTACTCGGAATTGCCCTGGGGCTTCCAATTCATTCCGCGGGTTCAAGGCCGGACTGCGCAACCGATCACACCAGCGACGCGCACCGCAACCAACCGGAATACGCTGCGCAAAGACAATGCGTACTTTTCTTTTGATTGGCGTTTGGCGCGTCCGTTCAAGTTCGGCGAGCGATATGAACTGACGCCGACAATTGAAATGTTCAATACGTTCAATAACGCCAACAACATTAACCCGCTGACCACCCCCGGATTGTTCAACTTTGACGGGTTCCTGCGACAGGGCGTGGGCGATCCGAGACAGGTTCAGTTGGCGGTAAGGTTTAACTTTTAATCGGGAACAGCCGGTTGAGTCTGAGAGGCGCGGTGAGATCCTGCGCCTCTCTTTATGTTCAATCAAACTTTACGATTCAGAGTCAGGCCCAATACCCAGCAGAGCCATCCTCAATCATCAAAAATGATCTTTCAGTTCAGCGATTGTGTTGAGATAGAGGTCGGGATCATACGACTGGATTCTGACACTGCTGGGGTAGGTGCTGCGGACGCCAATTGTGAACACCGCAGCCTGCTTCCCCATTTCGATATCCTCGGGAGTGTCACCGATAAAAGCGGCCCGCGCGGGACTGCATTTCAATCGGCGCAGCGCGATGTCGAGTCCTTCGGGGTGCGGTTTCTTGTGGGTAATATGTTCAGCACAAACCACTACTTTGAAAATCCACGCCAGGGCCGCGTCATCGATCTCACAAGAGACTCGGTCCTCGTTAGCACTCGTTACTATGCCCAGCCGGTAACCTTTACTATGAAGATAGAGCAGAGTCTCGGCCGCACCCTCGACCAACTTAGCCGTTTGCTGACCGTAGTGATACCGCCACAATTCATCCGCCCTTGGCCAGGTCTCTCGCGGCAGTCCCAACGCTTCGTAGATGCTGTACCAGTTCGGTGAGTAAAATCGATCATAGATTTCATTTGAGAAGTTGACACCCAATTGCGCGAAGCACTTGTCAAAAGCTGCTCGGCCGAGTCGTTCAGAATCGGCTAGTGTCCCATCCCAGTCGAATAGCAAGACCTCAATTGATCTATTCACGAGTTTATTCCTTCAGTGTCGAGGCTAAGTCGTTTGGTCCTTTCAGGCAAGCTCAGAATTCAAGATGGAGGGAGTGAACTTTCGCGCCGAGGGCGAGTTGCCTAAAATGAAGGCTCGGCACCGCGATATATCAACTATGAACGAAAAACGAAAGTTGCTTCAACACTTCCTGGCAGCATTAGCTTATCGCACGCAAAAAGCTTTGCGAGGCGCTCCCCCAGAATTCGGAGACTTTCAACCCGGGAACCAGATTCGCACGCCGGCCGAGCTGGTGCGTCACATGACCAGCGTGCTTGGGTATGCGCGGACCTTCTTCATCGGCGGAAGGTACTGGCCTGAGGCTTTGGCATCGTTTAATGAAGAAGTGAGTCGTTTTCACGAAATAGTGGCAGACCTGGCGCGTCATCTTGAATCTGGCACGCCGCTGATACAGGAAATGTCTGAGGAGCGATTGTTGCAGGGTCCTTTTTCTGACGCCATGACCCACGCCGGTCAATTGGCATTGCTGCGTCGGTTGGCGGGCGTCCCAGTAGCGCCAGAGAATTTTGTTTTTGCCGATATCACGCCAGAGCGCCTGGGTGTCGACCAGGCCGAACCAGCCCAACCGGACGAAGTATGGCCCGAAGCTCCAAGCAAATAGCCAGAGGTTGCAAGCCCACCTGATCTACTGCCGTCAAGGTGGACGAATATCAATTGGCGAGTAAGACGTAGGGACTTTTGACTGCAAACGACTAACCATTAGAAACAGCGAGGAGAACAAGGAGCACGTTGACGGACTACAAAATCAGAGCGGCGCTCGCTTCGGACAGTGCGGCCATCGCGGCCTTGATCGATTGCTCTGCACGTGGACTAAGCCGGCAGGATTACAGCGATGAACAGATTGAGGCAGCTGTTTCGTCGGTCTTTGGAGTCGACTCAGAATTGATTAACGATGGAACTTACTTTGTGGCCGAGGCAGGCGGCGAACTCATCGGCGGCGGTGGCTGGAGCCGGAGGAGGACGCTTTTCGGTGGCGACCAGGCGGCTTCACGGCAAGCGGGCGAGCTCGATCCACAGCAAGATGCGGCGAAAATACGCGCCTTTTTTGTACATCCGAACTGGGCGCGGCGCGGCGTGGGACAAGCATTGTTGGAACACTGTGAGCGGGAAGCACGCAACGCAGGCTTTTCCGCATTGGAGTTGATGGCGACTCTTCCCGGTCTGGCCTTCTACCGTTCGATGGGGTACGCAGCTTCGGATCCAATTGAATACCCGGCGGCCGGAACTGTGCTGAAGTTTGTGCCCATGCGAAAGCAGCTTAGCTGAAAAGTCGTCAACCGGAGAAGACTTCCAGCCTCTCCCTTTTCCTAATCTTTATTCCAGTTCCATAAGTGCAACGAGAACAATCAAAATCGACAACTGAATCTTTAGGTGCGCTGCACAGTTCAAATTGGAAAGACCCCTTTGCCAGGTTGTCGATTCCGGCATTTGCTATTCGACCGCTAATGATTGCGATGTCAACCAGCTGGGGTCCCCGGTGCTTGACCCCCGCTACGCCGACGGATCGTGAACGTGATCCTGTGATCACTTTCCTGATTCCGGTAAGCCAGTGGGTCAGACGGATCTTCCAATACCGCGATGAAAGGAAGCCATTAGAGCCGAAGCGTCGAAGGCTGCTCACTTATTGGCAGCCTTGGATGGTAATCAGCCTACTCGTCTTCTCCATCAACTCGTTGCCCCGTCTCCGCATTCAGAATGATCCTGCCGAAATGAGGCTTCTTAAAGTCGAACATGTTGAGCAAAGAACCGGCTTGGGTATCGAACGATTGACCTCCGACGCGTCCCAGATCCCAATTGTCTTCAATGAAGCGAAGAATCGACGACTGGTCAGTCGTCGTGTGGTCAACGAAGTTCACTCTCGCGTAAGGTGAAAGAACCAACAGCGGCAGGCGTGGTCCATAACCGCAGCGGCCCTCGAACGCTCCTGGCTTGGCTTTACCGCAATTGCGATCAAAAGCGGTATCAGATTGGCTCACGATCGGTGGCATCACATGGTCGTAGAAACCATCTGAATCGTCATACGCAATGATAATCGCCATTTCTTTCCACTCCGGAGACTGCTGCAGTCGATTAATTGTTTGAACCAGGAACTGCTGTTCAAGCAGCGGACTTGAATATCCTGCATGCCCATCCTGGTAGCCCGGCGCTTTCAAGTAACTGACCGACGGGAGTCGATCGGCGTCGAGGGCGTCAAAAAAGGACGTCAAATCGTACTGGTGGTTGGCTTGGCCGTTGTAGCCGATCTCAGCCAGATTCTTCGGGGGCAAATGCTGTGGGTTTGCGGTTGACGCAAAATACTGAAACGGCTCGTGGTGGGGGATGTAGTCACCTTTCGGTTTTCCGTCGGCTCCGGTATGTTTGACACTGCAATCCCCAAAGCCGCCCTGAAACCATCCCCACGTAATCCCTTTCGCGTTCAGCAGGTCGCCGACATTTGTTCCTGAGAGTTGCACTGCTTCCCGCGAGTCGCATTTGTCGTTGAGTGGCTGAGGATCACTGATAACAGTGGCGTCGACAACGTCCTCACTGACATTCCCTGACGTGGACGAAACACCGTGAGTTTGGCCGGCGATCAAATTCAAGGCTCCTGGAGTCGAAGGACCAAACGTGGTGTTAAAGCTGTTATCGCTTATGGCGAAGCCTTGGGCATAATTCCAAAGAGCAGTGACCGTATTGCCGTCGTAATAGCCCATCGTATCGGAAGCCTTGCAATTAATAGATCCGTCCGGCGGGCCGCCGTTGCCGGTGAATTCAACAAATTTGTCCACCAAACCTGAGTCATAGGCTTGTTGCTCGGGAGTGTAGTCGTGATCCTGGTCGCAGAGCGCAGCTTGTGAACGATCAAGCCGGAACGGCGCAGAAGAGTTTGGATTCGATAACAGCAATGGAGAATTGAGGCCATTGATTGTAGGTGTGCCGGTTTTGGAGCGAAAACTCGGCTCACCCGGCGGATTCTTGGCATTCGGGTAAGAGGCGAAATAATGATCGAAAGAGACGTTCTCCTGAAAGATGACGACGAGATGCTTAATCGGAGTATTGCTTGGTTGGTCATCGCTATCCCTTGAGAGCACCGGCAAGATGCTAATACCTACTAACACAGCTGTTGACAAGAGCGTGGCTGTGGTTCGGAACCAGATTCTCAGATGTTTGCTCATTCACTCCTCCTTCTGCGCGTCCAAAAGACATAATTCCTCGTTCGCAACCAGACTAGCGAGTCGTCCGGCTGCCTTCAGCGTGGGGTTTTCCGAGTTACATGGAAATGGTAGCGGGCGTCGCGAACAACGAGGTTAAGAGCGCGTTAAGACTTCTTGAAATGTGTTGACAAGATGACGCCGGGCATTGCTCACGCGACGGGTGAAGACCTCGCGATCATCAGTTCGTATCAGTTTCGGAATTAACGCGGTCTTAAGATTGGCTTAACTTGTAATTAGCGCGGATTCGCTATTCTCCCGCTTGTTGGCGCCGCAACGCGGAAGCGGCCAGCATCCGCAATAACGTTCTCCGTTGCTGCGACACGTAAATCCCGCCTGCAAGCGTGCCATCGGCGCACAACGCCATCCCCGGTACGCACCGACAGAGGACAAGCTCGAAGAGACCTCGGCGTTTGATGTCGCCGAGGTCTCTTCGATTTTGAGTGCTTCAGTCGACATAGCAACCGAACTTCACATGAAATTAATGGCTGGTTCACATGGAAATAACCTCTCTCCGATAAGCTTTGCAATCTAATCCTCTGTCCCCATCGAATGCTGCCGAGCAGCGTGCTCGGAGGGGAATCAATGACCAGACCTATTCTAATAATTGAAGACGATCCGGACATCGCGGAAGTTCTTCGCTACGGTCTTGAGACACGAGACTTTGAGACACGCGTGGCTGCCACCGGCAAGGAAGGCCTTTCCGCCTCGCTGGATAAGGAGCGGCCTCCGCTGCTCATTCTTCTCGACCAACTTCTGCCGGGAATGAACGGTTTGGATGTCTGTCGGCGGATACGTAGAGAACCATCAATAGCGGGCGTTCCCATCATCATGCTAACGGCCAAAGCATCTGAAGCGGATTTCATTGATGCCAAGGCAGCCGGCGTCGATGACTATGTGACAAAGCCGTTCTCGCTGGTCAAAGTTCTGGAGCGGGTCGCGATGCTGCTGGATTCCATGGAGAGTGGTCGGATCTTAAAACTGTTATGAGTAAAGTTATGAACGTCCGCAGACGAATTGCGCTGGTCCGCTCGAAGCCTCAGCAGGATGAAAGGACAGGCATGAAATCCAAAGATACCTCACCACTCGTAATGGTGGCTGACCGTGATGACCTGGAGCGAGCTCAATTACGGTCGGTCCTGAAGCTCAAAGGAGTTCGCGTGATTGAGGCAGGTGATGGTCCTGAAGCGATTGAGCTGGCGATCGCGGAGGTTCCTGATCTGTTACTCCTGGATTTAAAATTGCCGCGACTGAGAAGCTCGGAAGCTATTTGGAAGATCAGGCAGGAACCAAAATTACAGCAGGTGCCGATCGTCGCAGTCTCGGCAAATCATACGGGGAAAATCCCTTTGGATCCGCTAACGGTTCATGTCAGCCGGCCGATTGAGTTCAGGGTGCTTGATTCGTTTCTGAGCCGTTTTCTTCCACAACTACCGGTCGACCGATCAGTTATTTTTTGATTCGGCGTTGATCTCGAACGGCCAGACAGCCGACTTCTCATACATGATTGGGCGCCGTTCCATGTTTAGACGGTACGGCAACTTCTCGCCACACTTAACACACCACGCATACGGGTGACTCGCGAAAATCTCAGTGCGACACTTTGGGCACTTTCCGATTAAAGGTACGCGTTTAGGTGAAACGCTTTTGGCAAACTGAGTGGTACTCATCAGGGCGACTCCTAGTTTTTGCGGTCTCTAGCTCTGAGGCAGGGAGGCAGCCTATATCATCCCCTAAACGCACAGTTCAAATACAGCAATGTCATTGTTAATTCGTTTCTTTCCACAACCCCTCGCCTGCTTGGCCTAAGAGGTCACTGCATTGCGGCACTATTTTCATGATTAAGACGGACGATTGTTAGCAGAGCGGCGCGTTGATCGTCGCAGATGCTGGCAAATCCTTTGAACGGCTACTTAATTAATATCTTTCCGCGAGGCCAGAGTGACATTTTTATAATCTTCGTCTTCAGTGACTTCCGTTCCAAACCACTCTGGCGCCGAAAAGGCCTTCGCTTGTTTCCGCGTTTTGAATTCAACTTCTACAACTTTCAGGCCGGCTAGTCTATTTCTGTAAACGTCCAATGCCAAACTGCGGCGGCGCCACTTTAATGTATACCGTACCTTCTCTAGTCGTCGACCCCGAGTGGCTGGCCAGAGCCCTCGAAATTGCTTGCTGGAAAGTTCAATCTCGTTTTCGCCGCGCCGCAATCCCTTTCCGGTCTTTACCGTCTCGAAATACTGATTACCTTTTCGCCTGAGACGCACTTCGGTGCCCTCTGCGGTCGCCGCCAGATAACCCTGAGCGATTCTGACTCCCTTACGCTTTGATAAATCAGGACTCTCCTTAACCAGCCACTTGCGTTCAATCTCAACAGGTCGTGCGGACATTGCATCACCCTGCCTTTCAGTCTATTGGAAGCTTCCGAGTTTATCCGACAGCGATTGGATCGCCCTTAACCGCCGAGCGCCGGGCTTATCAATAGCCCACGACGCGGAGTTACAAACTCTCGGTGGCTTCTCATAATGAATTCTTTCACGATATTCCTTTTTATCGCTATGGAGCTCCAAATGAAATCAGCGCACCGTGCTGAAGCACGAGTGGTAGCGCAAAGATGTGCAGATGAAGTCAGGGTTTTTTTGCTGCTTCCGGCTCTCTTATACTCGCCTGTGAACATTTCGGTTGCATTCGGGGTTGGAGCACCTTTCGCAATCGCACATAAGAAGGACCGGATCGGGGGGTAAACCTCGGTTTTTGTCGGGGAAGGTATTCAGGATTATCTAATCGCTTAGCGCCGCGATTTTCAGTACGGAGGCGAACAAATCGAGCTTTGATGTCAATTGGCCGAATTTTTCAGCAACCGACCGATTGACGACATGTTGGATTCGTCTTAATCCAATAACGCGGGCGACGCCCTCCCACAAGCGCCGCCCTTAGGCCACGTGTCCTCACCCCACGCAGCCAATTCGCCCAGCGGGGTGCCGGGCGCAACCGGTTTATATCACGTTACCGGTAACAGCAGCAAAGTAATTGCAACAGTGATGTGACGTGGTGGGATTGGTTCTGGCTTTGGATCGTCTGCCGAGACATACTTAAAGGCTAACGTAAAATACTCCAAAAAAGAGGTAATAGTGCGGTCAGCGTAGCTCTAACTGTAAATCTTCTGAATCAGCGCAAGCAGATCCTCGGCGCTGAAGGGTTTCGGCAGGAATGCTTGTACTCCGGACTTTAGAGCTGCGTTTTCGTGTTCGTTCCAGTACTGCCCTGCCAATAACGACCAATACCGTCAAGACGAAGATTTCCAAGAGGGAGAACGATAACGATGACACCGACGGCATCTTGAAATGGACAAAAACAATCAACGATGCCGGCTTAAATCTGATCAAGCAGTTTGCGTCACTGCGACTGACGGCTTATCAAGATTCAGTTGGTGTTTGGACCATCGGTTATGCGCATACGAAAGGCGTCAAGCCAGGCCAGACAATTACCCGCGAACAGGCTGAAGAGTTCTTGCAAGAGGACGTAGGCACAGCCGAAGCCGCTGTGAACCGTTTAGGTTTGCCAGTGAACGGCAATCAATTCTCGGCCCTTGTGTCGTTCACCTTAAATGAAGGCGAACAGCGATTGAAACATCTCATCAGTCACGGCATGAAACAGATCCCAACAGTCATGCTCTCGTACGTCTACGCTGGCCACAAGAGGAGTCCGCGTCTGGCGCGGCGCCGCAGGGCTGAGCAGGCGCTCTTCTTGAAGGCCGATTGATATTCGAGTGGCTCTGAAAGTGATACGAACTGATGATCGCGAGGTCTTCACGCATCGTAATTCTTAACGTTCTGCCAGGCGCGATCGAAGTTTCGAGAAATTCTTGAGCGGTGAAGCGGAGGTACTGTAAGAGGCCAGTACTAAATCTTTGCGAAGTTGATGTTAACTTTTTGAAAACTCTTCCCGGAGATGAAGTGCGCAATCATCAATACCTCACGCGTCATCGATCATTCTCAATGAACTGCGTCAGAATCGAGCGCTTGGCGATCTGGCTAAAAGCAGGCCAGGTACAAGGATAGCCATCAGTCGCCTGGCTGCATCCTGGCAGGAACAAATTCGCGATTATCGGCGGGTCCTTTATTGTCAGCGGTGTGGCCTTATGCATCTGCGCCAATGTCTGCGCCACGAACTGGACTCGTACCAAATATTCGCCATTCGTAGACTTCCAGAGTGAGAAGATTAGCGCGCCGCCAGGTGGCGTATCATCGCGCTGGTGACTTGGCAGGGTCCATGACAAGTCAAGCATCCCCGAAAGATTCGACAAGTTAGTATCGTGGCCCACCAGCACCACTAACCTGGCGCCGCGCGGTCCTAGAGCCCCTTTCGTGGGCTTGCCTGTTGCTGACTGCTCCATCGTGAGCAACACGTGATGCAGAAGGTTCGAACCACGAACCTGGGCGAGATACGGCGTCCGTCTCATCAAATCGGCATAAGCCGTGTGCAGCAGAAGTAATTGTTGTAAATCGTCGGTGCTAAGCCGGCCCCAACCCAGCCGTTCGCCGTCGAGACCATCGGNGTATTCGAGCAGGAAATTTTCAGTGAGCGTCGAGGCCAGCGCCAGCGGACCCGTCATAGAGACGTTGCCTTGCGTTGCCGTCAGCGCCATTGGCTCATCGAAAATTGATTTCGCAGCTTTTGCGTTTCCGTTCAGCAGGCGCTGTAGTACCTGCAGCTCCGGCCGGTAGACTTGTACCAGGGCATTTAGATCCGGGCCAATTCGTCCGGCGATGGCCGCAAGCGCCAACTTCGGGTCCAGTTTTCCGGGACCGGCCTCAGCGGCTTGAAAGAGCGGATCCTTTGCGCCAGCTTCGTGGGCATGCGGCTCGATTTCGCAGCCTGGCAAAATCCCTTCGGCCAGCGCGCGTGCTGTCTCAACCGTTCGTTGATCTGTGTCTGCCCAGAAGTAGGTCTGGCTGGATTGGGAGCATCCGGCCTTGTCCAGCAGTCCTTCCGAGGAGAGCCAGTCGCGATAAAACACTCCCATGATTTTCATGAGAGTCCGACCGTGGGGTGTGAGATTTCCCGGGGGGACTCCAAAATCAGGCCATGGGGCTGCGGAATATTGATTCAGCCTCTCCAGTGCCCAAGTCGGAGACCGAACGCCATGTCGCGTTACGATCACGACCTGCTGCAACACATCTGCCGAACAGACTTGCCCAGCCAGCAAGATCAGCAGAACGCTTGCGATCCAAACTCTTTTCTTCATTCGATCTTAGAAGTTCAGCTCGCCTGGAGAACAGACGGGCTTGCGGTAGGTCAGGACTGGTTAGTAAAAATGACTAACGAGCTTAACCGAGGCTGGTTAAATCCAGATTGCGTTCAAATGAAATTGAAGTTAACTGAGCTTGGGGACCGTAGTCTCGTTGAGCCAACGTACCTCTGGAGTGATTCTTCCGCTATATTAACGGCCAAACCATGGAGGGTCGAACCAAAGAAGTGAGCGGGCTAGCCGTTGATATCGTAAAAGAATTCTGGGAGCTGATGGCGACGAACGACTTTCGCTCGGTCGGCTCTGTATTGGCCGATGATTTCGGGCTTGACTGGCCACAGTCAGGCGAAAGGATTGTTGGTCGCGATAACTATGCGGCGATGAATGAAGAGTATCCGACGACGACTGGACATTGGACCTTTACCCTCAATCGACTCGTCGGTAATGATCAGGAGGCGGTCAGTGATGTCACGGTAAGTGACGGCGTACAGAATGCGCGCGTCGTTTCATTCTTCGAAGTGCGGGAAGCAAAGATCGTCAAGATGATTGAATTCTGGCCGGAGCCGTTTGCTCCTTTGGAAAATCGCAAGCATTTGGTTGAGAGAAGTGATTCCTAGCTTTCCCGTCTGCGACACGACTATTCGAGGTTGTTTATGTCAGGCTGTTGCTCCGAGTACACCGCACCATTCCTCCGTCAACGATCCGGGCAGTGACTCGAAGAGTATTTCATCAATGTAACACCAGCCCCACTCTTCATCCGCTTGATTTCATTCCGGCACCGGCACTACCACCGGGGCGCCCTTGTCCTTAACGAAGAACACGACGAACTTTGCGGGCTTGGTGCTACTTGCATTCTTACCCACGACATGAATGTCGTCCGGCCCTTCATAGAAAGTCTGGCCGGCTGTCACCGTCACTTCCTTTCCCCCTTTGACCTGCATGATGATCGAGCCCTCCAGGACATAGATGAACGCATGCGCATTGTGCCGGTGAATGGGATCCACGCTGCCCGGTGGGTACTCCACCGTGATCATTAAGACTTCCTTGCCAGGAAAGTCCGGGAGATCTTTCGAAGTGAGCGGTGTGACCTCAGCATGTGGGGCCTTACTGGTTGCCGCGGGTTGTTGGGCCATCAGCGTACCCGTCGCGAGACACAGCACAAGTAGTGAAAAGATTTTGTTCATCTTGGTCTCCTTCTGGCCTCTGCGATCGACTCATGCTTCCTTATTGGGAACATTTGACGGTTTTTCAGTCTGCCGGTTGTGGAAGGTGGCATCCTCTTCAAGGTCATCCTCGCCCGGATCATCCAACGTTACTAAAACCTCTAAATCTTGTTCGCTCATGTAACCTCCTAACAAATTGACTTCACACTCTGTTTAGCGGCGCACTACTCCTGGAACGGTGAATTCAGCAAATAATCCACCGTTGATGGGGCTTGGTAACCGGGCACAAACCGCTCGCCAAAATCACGCGCGAAGTTATCGTAAGTCGTCGCAGGCCGTGTTTCGACAATCCGGCAGACCGCTTTCGTGAATCTGTCCTTCATCTGAAGGCGCGGAAACTCTTCGACGATGTTCGCCACTTCAGCATTACGCAGCGCTTCGTAACCGAACCCACCCCAATCCAACCCGATGCCCATTGTCGCAATGGCGATCTCGGGCTCCTTGTACAGCGCAATGGAAGGTGTCGAGTTCAGCGCCACGCCGTCCCAGATCAACTGTGAGCGACGATCATCGACGCCTTCTCTGCGGGCGAAGGCGCGCGCGGCGTTCGCGCCCTCCACCTCAAATCGCAGCGGGCCGTCCACACTTTCTGTCAGACCGATGTCATGCAGGATCGTGGTAACGGCAAGAACCTCAGCGTCATGCACCGTTTGTTTCCGTTCCACTAGCAGCGCCGAAAAGAGCCACGAGCGCATGACATGATTGAAGAGGTACGGCTCGGACCGCTCGCGCGCGAACTCTATGGCCCGGGAAATCAGTGGCGTATCCGGCACTGCAACACCAGCGAGTTTACGTGTCGCGACATCGGGTTGTGTTCTCAAGGCAGTTGCAGTCATGTCATCGTCTCCTTTGCAGCCACATTCCTTTCCAAACATCGAGCCCTGCCGATAACAGGATCACGGGCTCCTTAGAGTTGTCTGCTACGCCGCCGCCGACTGCTGTCCCGCGATGAAGGCAAGCAAATCTGCGTTGATCTGATCCTGGTGCGTCGCGGTGATGCCATGCGGCGCGCCCGGATAGTAGATTTCCTTCGCACCCTTGATCAGCCTGGCCGATTTCTTCGCCGAATCTTTGACCGGAACGATCTGGTCATCTTCACCGTGCAACACGAGCGTTGGGACGTCGAATCTTTTCAGATCCTCTGTTTGATCCGTTTCGGAAAAGGCCTTGATGCTTTCGTAGGCGTTCAGCAAACCCGCTTGCATGCTCCAAAGCCAGAACTGATCGAGCATTCCCTGAGAAACTTTTGCGCCCGGCTTGTTCGCGCCATAAAACGGCGTCGCCAAATCCTTGTAGAATTGCGAAGGATCCTTGAGAAGGTTAGCGCGCATTTGGTCGAACAATTCAATTGGCAAGCCTTCGGGGTTGGCGGTAGTCTTCAACATTAGCGGTGGTACTGCTGCAATCAGGACTGCTCTCGCGACCCGTTTTGTCCCGTAGCGGCCGATATACCGAGCGACTTCTCCGCCTCCGGTGGAGTGACCCACGAGGGTAACGTCATTGAGATCGAGTCCATCAATGACCGCAGCGAGATCGTCAGCATAACCGTCCATGTCGTTGCCGATCGGAGTTTGAGTCGATCGTCCATGACCACGGCGGTCGTGCGCGACGACACGGAAACCATGCTGTGCCAGGAAAAACATTTGACCATCCCATGCGTCGGCATTTAGGGGCCAGCCGTGCGAGAACGTAATGGCCGGGCCAGTGCCCCAATCTTTGTAGTAAATCTGCCTTCCATCTTTCGTCGTGATCGTACTCATGACACTCTCCTTCTTTGCTGTTCTCGTAACCTCAATCTTTCCAAATTACTCAGCGTCCTTGCGACGCCTTGCTCTACGACTCGGTGCATTACGGCACCTGCGATGCTGTCTTCGAAGCAGCAGTCGCAGGTTGCGGCTTCGAGGATGGAACCTGATTCGTCGGCTGCTTAAGCCAATCCACGAAATGAGTCTCCCCAAGTTGTGCGTTGTCGTCCGGTACGATGCTCCGCTCGCTCAACTCAGCACCAAAGTATTTTGCGTCCTTGTCGGCGACTACTTCGCGCGGATCATCAAGGGCGGCCAGACGTTGCCGGATGAAGTCGTCGAAGCGAAAACTTTCGGGACCGGCGATTTCAAGTGAGCCATTCTCCGGCGCAGTTATCGCTACTCTACAGAGCGCACTGGCAACATCCTCTGCGGCCATCGGTTGGAAAAGAACCGGCGGCAGGCGAACAGTGTTGTCCACAGTCGCCTCGTCAGCGATCCGTTTGCCAAACTCGAAGAATTGAGTCGCGCGGACGATCGTGTAAGGAATCGGCCCTGCCTTAATTAGCTTCTCCTGGGCGACCTTGGCTCGCATGTAACCGCTATTGGGTAAGCTCTCGCTGCCAACGATTGAGAGTGCGACGTGATGACCGACGCCGGCCATCGCTTCATAAAAAAGGAGATTGCGTGTTGAGGTCTGAAAGAAATTCAAGACCGCCGCATCTTCAAACGATGGTGAATTCGAGACGTCGACCACGATCTGGGCTCCCTTGAGTACTTCGGCCAACCCCTCGCCGGTGAGAGCATTGACTCCCGTATTTGGCGCCGCGGCCACCGCCTCATGTCCGAGCGCGCTGAGTTTTTTGATGAGCTTTGATCCAATGAGGCCGGTCCCACCGATAACTACGATCTTCATGTCTAGATCCTCCCTCTCCGTCTTCGTCACTGATTCGTTCGCGACGAGTTGTTATTTGTTTCGGTACTCGCTAAGACCGGATAGCCTGATCATTTGTGACAGGATTTGTTTGACTGATCGTCCATTAATAAATTTGCAATGTGCCGGCAAGACTATTCCGGTCGCGTTTCTCCGGGGGTGGATCGCGTACCTTCTCTATGCTCTGGTAGCCATTATGTGGCTAATTCCAGATAGACGCATCGAAAGAAAGACGGCGACTGACTAGTGCTTCTCAATCGAGCGCCCGATAGCTTTTAGCTTACTGGGTCTCCCCATAAACATAATTCTAAAGATACCTTCTTCGGTGGCCTCGACCGTTATCAGTGCGATGGTGACTCCGTTGCGCGCCATCAGCACGCTCGCTTGGCCATTTGCTTCGACCCACTCGGCTGTGGTTCCCGTCCACGCATAAGGCCACACCTTGCCGGTGTAGTTAACCACACGATCTCGTCCGGATATGGGGAGCCGTGCTACGTGTACGATACCGCCGCCATCCGCATAGGATGTGACATCTGCAGCAAAGAGTTTTTCCAGAGCCAGCAGATCGCCTTTCTGAGTGGCTTCGATAAAGGCCTTGAGAAGTCGTTTTTGCTCGGTCGAGCTAACCGTCCGGCGACGGCCGTTGCTGATGTGTTTGCGCGCGCGAGAGACAAGTTGGCGCGCATTCGCTTCGCTCGCTTGAATCGTGTGAGCAATCTGATCATAGGAATAGTCAAACGCTTCTCTCAGAATGTATGCGGCACGTTCGGTGGGGGAGAGTTTTTCTAGTAACAGCAGAACGGCAAATTCCAGCGCTTCGGCACGTTCGGCACCGAGTCGCGGATCACCCGAGGTGTCTACTGGTTCAGGCAGCCACGGCCCGATATAGGTTTCATGTCGTGAGCGCGCAGACTGTGCGAAAGTGATTGCCAGTCGCGTTGTCGCCGTCGCGAGAAACGCCGGCGGATCGATCACGGCGCTGCGATCGGTGACTGTCCAACGCAACCAGGCATCCTGGACGATGTCCTCAGCCTCGGCCGCGCTTCCAAGCATGCGATACGCGATCCCAAACAAGCGCGGGCGCACACTTTCAAATACTGAGACGCCATCGTCAGTTGCTACATGCCGGTTGCTGATTTGGTTCATCCTTTACCTCTTTCCCCATCAGTGTGTGAACCAAAATGAACGAACCTCAAATCACGTTGCCAGCCACTTCGCGACATTAGCAACATAGGACTTCACATCCTGAAGCTTCTCGGGTTCGCGGGCGATTTGATCGCCCGGTGGGTCCGTGAGAAAGCTGGGACATCCTTTCGACGTGTCCCAGTTGTAATCTACTAAATGATGAAAGCTTGACTCAGCAATCGCGCGTCCGAGCATGTTGCCGTGCCTATCGCGGCTACGCTCGAACGCAACAATCAGATTGAATGGCCGGTGGGTCACCTCACTCGTGCCGGTTGCGATCACGCTGGCGTGTTGCTCGTCTTCCGGTATGCCCACAGCGCCTTCGTGCGGGTGGGCTGGAAAGAATTCAATTACGCCCGAAGTATTGCTCGAGTTAATCAACACTTCATGAATTGGTGTGGTTGGCGCGATCTTCTGGTAATTGCCGTTGCTGCCGGAATGATAATTCGGCCATGAAATGCCCTTCGTATCTTGATCATCGCGCACATGACGAGATTCGTCGGGCTCGGGGTGGCGTGTGTGGAAGAAATGGGCGCGGCCGACGCCGCCGAGCGTACACAATGATGACCCGAGATCCTGATGATCACGCGTCGTCAACATTCCGCCACCACGTTGCCGAAAACGAGTGATACCTTCACAGTCGGCAACAGTTAAACCTTGTCCGGAATCAACAGCAAATAACCAGAGCTCATCAAAATCAGTTTCATCGAGCCGGCTTAATACGATGTCGTTACCAGTTTGGTCGCTCTCACGATTGCGCGCGGTCACTTCAAAAATCTTTTCACCATTTTCGTCAGTGATCGATGACAAAAGATCGCGCAACATCGAAAAACGATTGATGTTCCAATCGTCATCGATCGTTGGAATTGTGGTCTGCAAGAGAATCTTGATTGGCTTGCTCACCGTTAACTCGTCGTTAGCGCTGTCTGAACTTTCATTATTCCGGTTCCGCGAGAGTTTCAGCGAACGTCTTCCCGTACGGGTAGAACAGTTCTTTCCGGCCTTCCTGCCACGCCTTCTTTAACTCAGCCGACGTGATATCCCAGTCTGGCCGGCACTTCCTCAGCACCGCCCGCAGGTCCTGACGCAACTCTTCCTGGGTTGCTCGTCCGAAGAACCAATAGCCCATGTATATCTTGTAGATCACCAAACCGGGTTCGAGCACGATCGTATGTGGGATCATCGGATCGTGCGTCGGATCAGTGTACTCGGCGATGTCGAGATCTTTCTGTACGGTGCGACCCGCGTCGGAGAGAAAGGGCCAATGCGCACCAACTCCCGTGCGAAATTCCTTGGTCGTGAGCAGGTTGTCAGTGCTAATCGTAACCAGCCGGCAATAGCCGACCTCAAGCTCGCGCTCAAGTTCCACTAGGCCTTCGTGCTGGCGCCGCTCTTTTGGACAATAACCGCCGCGGCTAAGCACCAGGATCATGGGATCCTGCCGCTGCAAATCGGAAAGTTTCCGACGCTTGCCCGTGTGATCTGACAGTTCATAGTCAGGAAAGACAGCGCCTGGAATGATGTCGGGTCTCATCGCTAATCCTTTCCGCCGATGTGCCACATGGTCCTTAAATGCTCGCCGCTTGTCCATTCGCGCGGAGTCGTTTCATTGCGTGTACCGCAGAATTGAAAGCCGTGATGATCGAGCCGCCCTTTTTTCCGACAACCAGGTCACCCAGTAGAAAGAGTCCGGGAACGTTCGTCGCGCCCGCATCGTCAAACATTGGTCCGTCATCATTAAAAGCAATTCCTAACGTGCGCAAAAAGTTTGTCGGCGTTGTGCCACCAAGAGCAAAAATCACCCGCTCAAATAAACGCGACGGAATCTCTGCTTCATTGAAGATGACGAGCGGTCGGCCGTGATCGTCGTCGATGCGCTTGATGTTGGTACCGCGCAAAATTTCGACTTCGGCGTGCTCTTCCATAGCCATTAAGGTAGTGCGATTCGAATCACTTAACCGAAAAAACTCCATCTGACGATAGGACAGAGTGACCTGATTACCGGCCAGATGCAGATACTGAACGTACTCGGCCGCCGTATCGCCACCGCCGACCACGAGCACGCTTTCACCTCGTATTGTCACCGTGGTCATGTCGAATAAGAGTCGTTGCCGCAATGAAGATGGAAGTGAATAGTCCTTGGGCTTATTCGGTCGTCCGAAGATACCGATGGCGACAGCCAGCGTTTTGGCTTCGAAGGTTCCAGTTGATGACTTAACTCGGAAGTACGATCCCGCGGGGTTGTTCAAACGCTCCATACCGAAAACTTCAGCATCGTACGCAATGTTGATCTTGTAATCGTTAATTATCTTGTCGAAAAATTCCAGTGTCTGGGCTTTGGTCATATCGCTAAGACAAAGCAGTCCCTCGCACTTTGCCTCAAAGCCCTTGTAGTTTGCCGTCGTGATTTTTTGTTCCGGATATAGCTGCCGTATTGCCCAGTTGTGAGTATGGGCCTTTTCCAGAATGAGTATTTGATCGGGTTCCACTCCGTACGCTCGTGCCTCCGCCGCGAGAGCAATTCCTCCTGGTCCAGCCCCGACGATAACTATCTGATACATACGAAACCCGTGTTTCTGCCTGATCCCGCCGCGCCGTCAAGGCTCAGCCAGCAGGTTCTTGATGACATCTTCAGTTTCGGCATATGCCCCTTCTCCCTCATGCGTCCAACGGATGCGTCCCTGTTTGTCGAGCACGAACAGAGTGGGCCAGGCTTCTACTTTGAATGCTGTCCACGTCATGTAGTCGTTGTCAGTAATAACCGGATAGGTAATGCCAAGCGCCGTAACTTCGCGGCGCAGACTGTCTATATTTCTTTCAATGTCTAATTCCGGAGTATGCACACCGATGATCGTCAATCCTTGTTTACGATATTGGGTGTCCCACTTCTTAATTGTCGGCAAGGTGTTGCGACAGTTGGAGCAGGCGAACGTCCAGAACTCGATCAGTACTACGCGACCTCGCAGGCTCTGCAGCGTTAGCGGTTCCGAGTTGATCCATTGGCCGCCAGAGATTTCGGGCGCGGCCGGCGCTTTGTTTTCAGAAACCAGGGTCTGAGGAGGGACAATTGAGCCTCCAGACGTCAGACGTGAAATACCAGTGCTTATCACACCGAGGGGCCCACGTCCGGTTGCATAACCTGCCGCCACCAACACAACCGCTAAAACAATAAGTAATGCAACAAAGATAATCGTCTGTCGATTCATATCAGGCTACCCAACAGTTGACTCCGAGTTAAGGACTGGCATAGGCCGTCGCATCAATCGCTAAAGAAGTCTTTTAATGCGGCGGACACTTGGGCCGGCTTTTCTTCCATCAGCCAATGGCCCGAGGGAAACTTGATGGCTTTTACTTTGTCTGATATCAGCGCCGCTTGTAGGGCCAGCACACCATTCATCCCCTTCTCCCCCTCGATTACCAGCAATGGCATCGGCAGCTTCGTCTTGGCAAAATTACGATTGTCCGCGGCGTCCTGTGGCTCGAAGGCTTTGAAATATTCAAATGCATCACGCATCACGCCGGGTTGACCGTAGCTTTGCGCATACATCTGCTTTTCTGCCTCTTTGAATTTTGAGAGGTCGCCGCCGAACGACCGCCAAACGTGCTCAAGAAAGATACGCTCGCGTCCTTCTACTAGTTCGAGGGCAACCGGGCTGTTGACAAAATGAAAATGCCAAAGCGCTGGATTCGTATAGATCTTCTCCCAAATTTCGCCCACGCCTGGAAGAGGCGCATCCATCAGCGCCAACTTCTTTACCTCAGTCGAGAACTGCGCTGCATAGGCATACGCGACCATCAATCCAATGTCGTGACCAACTAAATAGATCTCCTTGTAGCCGAGGCTTTTCACCAGCTCATGGATATCGACCGCCGCAGTTTTCTTGTCATAGCCGGTTTCTTCTCTCGATGACTGGCCGAGGCCGCGCAGGTCAGGAGCGATGATTGTGTAGTCTTCGCCGAAATCGGCAAATAAAGGAATCCACATCCGCGCGTCGTCGCCGAACCCGTGAATCAGCACGAGCGGCGTCTTGCCGCTGCCGGCCTTCAGGTAATGGATGCGGACACTATTCAGATTTGCAAAGAGTGATTCGTAATTAGCGGTTGACATGTTTCTCTGGCTTTACAATCTTCGATTAGACNCTGCAGGCGACCTTATACCAGCAGGTCTTCAATTTTCACCGGTAATTCACGAACTCGAACACCGGTTGCATGGTGCACTGCATCTGTAATTGCAGCGGCAATACCGGCGAGACCAATCTCGCCAATCCCACGGGCGCCGAGTTCGTTAATCTCTTTGTCAGGATAATCAAGAAAATATACGTCAATCGGCGGCGCGTCCGCATTGACCGTCACCATGTAATCAGCAAGGTTGCTGTTAATGGGCGCGCCGTTCTGTGGATCGTAAACGCACTCTTCAAACAGCGCCATGCCGATGCCCATTACTACCGCGCCCTGAATCTGATTCCGTCCCGTTAGCGGATTCAAGATATGGCCGGCATCGATAACGGTTACCACGCGGCTCACGCGTAAACGAGCTATCTCCGGCTGCCAAGTGACCTCGGCAAAATGACAACCGAACGAATGCGTGGAGAAATTCGGGTGCGGAGCAAAAGCCGTTTGTTCAGAGCTGCCGCTACCGGTGACCAATCGCGCATTCGCTTGACGCAGGACATCGGCAAATGGAATTCCTTTCGCGACACCTTCAGTTCTGACGAAGATGCGACCACCTTGCATGGCGAGATCTTCCGGTTTGTGTCCCAGGAACGGTGAACCCGGCGTCGATATGGCAACGATCAATAACGACGTAATCGCCTGGTCGGCGGCCTTAAAGAGAGCGGGGATGATCGAACTGGTGGCCAGCGATCCTCCCGAGATAGGGCCATCCGGCAACGCACTATCGCCGAGGTCAACTTCGATCTTATCGATTGGTACGCCAGTCCTCTCCGACGCGAGCTGCGCCAAAATCGTGTACGTACCAGTGCCGATATCTTGGGTCGCGCAGGCAATGCGCACGGTGCCGTCGTCACGCAGTTGCAGGTTCGCTGAGGCTGCGAATCTCCCGGCGATCCAGGCAGCGCCGGCCATGCCCCAGCCAAGGGTCAAGCCGCCTCGCTTCATGGAGCCCACGGCCGGATTGCGTTTGGACCAGCCAAATTTCTCCGCGCCAAGGTTCAAGCACTCAACGTAGTGCCTTGATGAAAATGGCAGGTTGAGAGATTCATCAATTTTGGGCTCATTGAGCAGACGGAAGCGCACCGGATCGATCTTCAACCGCTCGGCCATCTCGTTGATGGCCGACTCAGTCGCATAGACTCCCGGAACAGCGCCCGGACCACGCATGTCTGCAGTCGCGCCAATGTTGCGCCTCGCGCGGCCGAAAGCCACCCGCAAATTGGGGACGCTATAGTGAAATGGCGTCGCTTCACCGCAGTCTTCATGGTAATGGTCGATCATCGACAGGTGATAAATGTAGTCATGCTGTAGCGACACGAGTTTGCCGTCGGTAGTTGCACCCACACGCATCCGTTGCTGAGTGCGCGCACGATGGCCGACGGTTTGGAACATCATCTTACGGCTCACTACCAGCTTCACCGGTTTGCCTAATTGACGAGCGGCAGCGGCGGCGAGCGGAACATGTGTCCAGGGATAGAGTTTCCCTCCGAATCCTGAGCCCAGAAACTTTGAGACAACGCGCACGTTCTCCTTGGGCAGGCCGAACATTTGCGCCAGCACACTGCGCGCGTTCACTACTCCCTGCGTCGAGTCGTACATCGTTAGTCGCTCGCCATCCCACATGGCGGTCGTGGAATGCAGCTCAAGTGGATTGTGCGTTTCGGCAGGTGTTACGTAGGTTTCATCGAGCTTCACAGGCGCGCTGGCGAAAGCTGACTCAGCTTCGCCCCGGTGGCTTTGCAGTCGCGGCACTGGTCCGTAGCCGGTGAAGACGACATCGGGATCATCGCCCGCTTCGAGGTGAGACTCTACGTTGGGTTTTTCTTTCGCGTAAGTCGCGCGTACTGCATCGGCCGCAGCTTTAGCGGCTTCGAACGTATCGGCAACGGCGAGGGCTATATACTGGCCGTAGTATCTAATGATGTCGTCTTCGAATGGTGGCCGGCGTTCCAGACAAACGCGATCGAACCCGGGCGCCGGAGTGGAGCGAAAAATCTTTCCAATGTTCGCGCGATGGAAAATCGTGCGCACGCCCGGCATCTTCTCAGCCGCCGCCGTGTCGAGGCTGAGCAATTTCCCATTCGCAATTGTGGCTTCCACGGGCACCGCGTACAGCATTTCGGGAAAATTGAAGTCAGAAGTGTACTGCGCCAGTCCGCTAACTTTGCGTGGACCGTCAATGCGCAGCGTGTCGCGTCCTATTGGCGATGCNCCAGTTGATTGCTGTGTCGTTGACATCTTTGCTCCTCNAATCACGCAGCCGCNGTGCGCAATGCGTGCGTCAAGCACCGTTTGACTAATTCGATCTTGAATCTGTTCTGACTCTGAGGCTTCGCTGCTCTCAGAGCTGCGTCAGCAGCTTGCCGGAAAGTCGCTTCGCTTGCCGCTTTGCCAGTCAGTGCGGTCTCGGCTTCGGACGAACGCCATGGTTTGGTTCCCACACCACCGAGCGCGATACGAGCGAGCGTGATCTTGCCACCCGAGATCGTCAGCACCACGGCTGCCGATGCCAGCGCGAATTCATAAGAAGCGCGGTCGCGTAATTTGAGATAGAAATGTTTGCTTCCGGCGATCGGCGGCGGGAGCGTGACGTGAGTGATCAGATCGCCAGGCTCCAATACGGTCTCGACGTGTGGTGTGTCACCCGGGAGCAGATGAAAATCGCCGAAGGGGACGGCGCGGGTTCCTCTCGTGCCTTGGATGTGAATCGTCGCTCCCAACACAGCCATGGCCACGCACATGTCCGACGGATTGGTGGCGATGCAATGATCACTCGCACCGAGAATCGCCAGCGTCCGATTGTGCCCGGTGATCGCCGGGCACCCTGTGCCGGGTTCACGCTTGTTGCACGGCATAGCGGTATCGCGAAAGTAGACGCAGCGCGTGCGTTGTAAGAGGTTTCCGCCGACAGTCGCCATGTTGCGAATCTGGGCCGAGGCACCTTGCAGGATCGCTTGCGATAGCACCGAATAATCGCGCTGCACTCCTTCGTGATAGGCAAGGTCTGAATTGCGCACAAGCGCGCCAATTCTTAATCCGCCATCGGGCATGTTTTCAATCTGGTCGAGTGCCAGGCGATTAATATCGAGAACCCGATTCGGAGTCTCGACATTCAGTTTCATCAGATCGATCAAGGTGGTGCCGCCACCCATGAATCGCACGTCTGCTCCCTGCTGTGCGGTCTTCGATTGCGCAGCGGTGGCGATCGCGGCAGCTGGATCTGTTGGCCGGATGAATTCGAATGTATGCATGGTATTTCTCCAGCGCCTGTCTAAGCGCTTTTTCGCACCTGTTGAATTGCCGCAACTATATTGGCATAAGCGCCACAGCGGCAGATGTTGCCGCTCATTAATTCCTTCACCGCCGCGTCGTCAGGACCACAGGGCTCTTTGAGCAGCGCGACTGCCGACATGATTTGTCCCGATGTGCAGTAACCGCATTGATAGCCATCACAGTCGAGAAAAGCCTTTTGCATCGGATGCAACGACTCCGGCGTACCCAGCCCTTCGATCGTCGTAATCTCGTGACCATCATGCATGAGCGCGAGGTTTAGACAGGAGAGCACGCGCTTGCCGTTGACGTGCACCGTGCACGCACCGCACTGACCGTGATCGCAACCCTTCTTGGTGCCAGTCAGCAAGACTGTCTCACGAATGCAGTCGAGCAGGGTTGTCCGCGGATCGACGTGCAGCTGGTGATCTTTACCGTTAATGCGTAGCGTGATCGGCACGGCGCCCTCGATCGCTGGTTCTGTGCCCGTCGGCACTGAATCTGTGGAGGCGTTTGCGGGTAAGGACACATAGGCCGCAATCAAACCCGCGGCCGCAGTAGTTCCGGTCGTCGAAAGAAACTGGCGACGAGATGGATCATGTTTTGATTCCTGCTTGTTTGACATCGGCTCTCCGTTTGAACGCGAGTTATGTACTCAAGGTCGCGCTAACCGTTTGTTGGATCATCCTTTGGATTGATGTATTGAAGACCCAGAGGGCCGATGGCGCTCACCTGGGTGACATACTCGTCCGATTTGGCCCAATGAAAGTGGGGCGTGTTGCCGGGCAGGATGATGACAGCGCCAGGCGCATACGCTTGCAACTTCTCTTCATCGAAACGTTCTCCCAGGCCAATATAAAAGACGCCGGAGATCACGGTGTAGACGCGATCCTCGGGATGACTGTGTGGCATCAACTTTACGTTGCGCGGTACTTTGACTCTAATGACGTAGGGGCCATCATCCGATGGCTTGCCAACCAGCACCGCAAGCCGCACTGAGCGTGGGAAGGCAGCAAACGGTTGCCAATCAATTTCCTCCGGCAACACTGCTTTGAATTCAGCTTGGCCGGGCTGATGAACCTTTTGGGCCGTGGTTCCTGCTTTGGTTGCCTTCTTTGTGCGGGCCATAGAAACACTCATATCGCTAGCAAACTCTACTTGAGCGCGGAATAACTGGTCGGGTCCATGAAGTAGCTGTCGATATGCTTCACCAACGGTCCCTTGACTTCCGACTCGGCCTTTACCTTCTTCCATTCAGGATCGCCCCTGGAACGCAGCCCAACTCCGCTTCGCTTCTTCACGGCTTGGATGCTGCAGAACGTAAAAAAACATGTTCTGGGAAAACGGCGAGTCTTGCGGACGCCAGAAACCAATGCTCTTCATATTGTGACGGTTGAAAATAGCGTCAGTGTGATCTCCAAACCGCGCTATCAACGCATCCATTTTGCCCTCATTAACTTGATAAAGGCGAAGTTCAAAGACATGTTGCTCGTTATCCGGTTCCATCACGATTTTCATCAGTGTCAGATTTATTTGACTTAAGTCTGTTTTAGCGACGCGAGTGCTTCGACGATCTCTTGTGTAGTTACGATCGCATTCGCGTAGTTCGGCAGATTGACTTCCAGCGCGGCACTCATTTCTCGGTCCGAGTAATCGGCGATCGCATCTTTGACTACCGTCACGTCATAGCCAAGCTCGGCGGCGAAGCGAACGGTTGCCTCGACGCATGTATGTGCGATGAGCCCGACAACAATCAGTTGATCAATGCCATGCTTTTTAAGCTGTAAGTCCAGATCAGTATTCGCGAAGCCACTCGAACACCAATGCTCCTGGGCCACGACGTCGCCCGGTTGCGGTTTGAATTCATTGCGGACTTCCCCGCCCCAGGCGCCAAACTCGAATGTCTTACTCTGCCAGCCTCGTTTTTGAATTGGCGCAATGTACTTCCAGGTTTCGTAATCGCCAGGACGATAACGATGATGCAAGGCGTAAAAGATGCGAATTCCCGCCGCCCGTGCCGCCTCTGAGATTTGCAGCATATTCGCAACGCAGCCATTCGCTTCCGCGACGCCCTTGAGACGATCCCAGAGCTTGCCGCCTTCGGAAATGAAATCGTTATAAGGATCGATCACTACCAATCCAGTGATTGCTTTCTCATATCTCGATTTGCTCATGCCTGCCTCGAACGCTTCTTGCCATCTCGACAATCAAAGGGAAGGTCCGTGACTCTCGTGCTTTACGCAACGACTCAGTCGTTGTTCGGTCGCCGAATCAGCTCACCTTCGAGCGCCATTCAGGCTTGCGCTCTTTGCTTGCACTTGCCAGCGCGCGCCGAACNCCATCGGCGTCGAAATCGGTGGCGTAGACTGGCGTGCCTGGTTGCTGCCGCCACGAGTCGTCGATGTCACCAGCATCGACGCCATCGAATCCGAGTTCATCAACCAATCCCAAGACTATGGCCTTGGCGCGCTCGTCATCGCCGGCGACTGGCAGCGCGATCCGGCCGGGAGTGCCCGCGGGCGTGCCTGAACTCAGCAGATGTGCTGCGTAGATGTTGTTAAAAGCCTTGACGACAGGTCGTCCCAATTGCTGCGAGACCCAGCGACTCTCCGATAACCCATCTTCGATTCCGGCGATGCGCCCATCCCGCTGTTGTGGATAATAGTTGCTAGTATCAACGACGACTGCGTCATCAGGAGTGGCGGCGAACAAATCACGCGGCAACTCAGGAATATTTTTCAGTGGAATGGTTACGACTACTACGTCGCCACGTTTCGCTGCCTCTGCGACAGTTACAGGCGTGGCCCCAGTCTCTGCAGCGAGATCTGAGAGACTCTCAGGTCCCCTTGAATTCGCTACAAACACTTTGTGACCGAGTGCGCTAAACCGGCGAGTCAGATTACCGCCGATGTTTCCCGCGCCAATGATGCCGATGTTCATCCTGCTCGCTCCTTTTCACGCTGACCAGCTGTCGGACTAACTGTTGCCTCAAGTACTTAATCGCGCAGATAGTGACAGCTGTAACTCCCCGGATGCTCACGCAAATAATCCTGGTGCCGATCCTCTGCGCGATACCAGGTGGATGCCGGTTCAATAGTCGTCGTTACCGGACGCTGCCAGTCTCCCGACGCGTTGACGCGCGCCCTTACTCGCTCCGCAATGATCTTCTGCTCCGGCGTCTGCGGAAATATCGCCGAGCGGTATTGAGTGCCAACGTCATAACCTTGACGGTTAAGCGTCGTCGGATCGTGCAACTTGAAGAACCATTTCTCCAGTAAGTCTTCGTAACTAAGTACCGTTGGATCGAAGGTTATTCGGATCGCCTCGGCATGCCCTGACCTGCTGTGATGCGTGTCGGCGTAGGTCGGATTTTCCAGCCAGCCGCCCGTGTACCCGACTTCGGTAGTGATCACTCCTGGCACGTCGCGCAGAATTTCTTCGACACCCCAGAAGCAGCCGGCAGCGAGCACCGCTACCTCTGTCGGCCTCTCACCCACGATTACCGAGCGAATCCTTTGGTCCTGACTATTCACGTCTGTGTCGGTCACTGAGGCAGTTCCCTTCCGCTCTGCTCCGCGGCCATGTACGCCGCGTACCACTCAGACCAGTTCGCATCGCGCACCCCAGTTCGTTTCTCGTGCTCTCCATGCGCCGCTTCAGCACGCCGCATCGCGGTAGCCAGATCTGTCACCGAGCCAAAGGAAGTCACACCGGAATCGATGCGGCCGGGCAGTCGCGTCGTAATTTCCTGCAGCAGCCAGCTATTACCGTCGGGATCGCTGAACAGCGCACGCGACCGATAAGTGCCACGATTAGGATCAAGACCCGTAACCGGTCCCTGCGGTGTAATATGAAAGATCTCACCTACGTCGATGCCCGCAGCGAGCAGATCGTTTCGGGCAGCATCGATATCAGAGACAATCAGGTAATTTCGCTGGGCCGAACCGGGCGCGGCTGAAGTCAGGTTCTTGCCAAATTGGATCGAGCACGAAGAACCGTGCGGTGTGAATTGATATACACCCGAGCCGGGCGGTGTCACATCCTGTCGCCATCCCAGCTTGCGGTAGAACGCCTCTGCGCGTCCTGCATCTGAAATCCGGGATGACGATTACTTCAAGTTTCATATCGACTGTTTTGAGGCCAACGTTCGCTTCGGCAGTTTTCTGGCCAGTTGTTTCGTTCACGATAGTCCCTCCCTTTCAAAATTAAGAAGCACGAACGGAAGTAGTCAGCGGCAGCTTCTAATTCGTCTACGCTGTTGCTGCGGCGCTTATTTTATAGTCACGTGCTTCGATGGCCTTTAAAGTATTCCCAAACCATTTTTCCAACTGTCCTTTGCCGATGATTCCGAGGAACGCGCCGACCAACTTACCTTTCAGGTTCTTTCCGTCGCGGACGATCACCACGTCTACATCAGTGGTGCCGTTAGGTTGTGCCGTTAACGTATAGGTGTGACCTGACCGCCCTCCCCACATGTTTGAGTCAGTGGTCGTAAGCACGATGTGTCTGGGATCGGACCAATCGTAATTCAGTCTCTCCCAAATGCCGCCTGAGCCCTCTGTGACGTCGGCATGGTTTGTGCCTTTCTCATGAACTTTCAGGTAATCGTCTGTGCTGTTGCCGAAGAGCTGTGCGCGACCAGGACCGAAATCAGTGAGCCCGGCAATGAATTGCTCAGGCGTTGCCGTGGTATTCAGTTTGAAGTGAATGGTTGACATATATGCTCCTTGCTCAATTCTTCATAAGTCCGTCTTGGCTTGCATGTCATAAACCAAGCTGCCCAGGTTCATTTCCGCGCCTCTCGTTTGAAAGCCGTGTTCAAACGCCGCCTTCGTAAGTTGTTGAAATTCATTTGTGCGCGTGCCCTCCAGGAAGAGATCGGAATCGCCCTGGATGTCCTCAATGCTCGGCAGGCAGATCGCGTTGACGCGCTCTTTAACGGTCGTATGTCCCATGGCCGGAAAGCTGGCAATCCGTTGGGCCAATGATTTGACGAAGGCATCAAGCTCGGCCGCTGGTAACGCTCGATTGATCCAGCCGTATCGCTCGGCCAGATCCGCGTCGTAATCCTGTGCGCTCAACATCACTTCGAGCGCGCGTCCGCGGCCCATCAGTCGTGCGAGATGTTGCGCGCCGCCGGCGCCGGGAATGACACCAAACGAAGGCTCGAACTGTCCGAAGATCGCCGACTCGCGGGCAGCAAATCGCATGTCGCATGCCAGAATGAATTCGCTGCCCACGCCGCGCACGCGGCCTTCGATCTGCGCGATTGACACGAGGCGACTGGCGCTCAAATGGCGGAGCATCAGTCCGATCGAAGACACGCCATCCAGTTTCGCTGCCGCTTCCCGGTTCTCTTTTATACGCGTGACGTCGACGTGCGAAATGAAGTAATCGGGGTCGGCGCTCTTGAAGACAAGTACCTTAATGGTTTCGTCAGCTTCGGCTTGTTGAATTAGCGAGACGAAATCACGGATCAGCTCAGGCCCCTGAAGATTCATCGGTGGCGCATCGATGGCTGCGAATACCACCGCATCCTCACGATGTACCTTCAGTTTCTCGAAGATGAATTCTGGACTTGCTTGCGGTGTGCTCATGGTTCTTTCCTCATTCTATATAGTTCTTTCCTCATTCTATATAGAAGCTCGCGCCCCGACTACGTCGTTGGGTAGTCCCAAACGTCGGGTGGGAGCTTATCTTTGAGCGCCGCATACATCGCATCGCGGAACAGTCTCAGGGCCGGGTATGGACGGAGCGCAATGGTCCGCTCTACAATCAATCCCTGATCGTCATCGACGATAACCTCTAAGCTCTCAAACTTGTGGCCATCCATGGTCCCAAGCCAGCGGAGAAAGGTCGTGTGCTCATCGAGCTTAAACTCTGCTGTATAGGTACCGTGACCACGTGTGTTGCTCGACTGAGCGAAAATCGCCGCGCAGACTTCACGCCCCTCGGCGGGCTTTATCAGGATAGGGCTGTTGAATACGATGTTTTCGGCGAGCAGCTCGGCCACTTGGGCAGGTGTAGGGTTACCGGCTTCGCGTAGTTTGCGTAAAGGATGCATTGTGATTCTTCCTATTCTCTGCTAACTGCGCTCTGACTACTTTCAGGGGAAAAGTCGCTGGCGAGCAAATCGGGGTTAACGCCTTCAATGAGCCATTCGAGTAATTCGTAATCTGCGAACACTCCCTCTACAGCGAATGGATCCTGCTTGAGACAGGACATCGCTTCTTCTCTGTCGACTGCGTTGTAAACAAAGAGGCCTCCCTGGTCGTTCACGAAGGGCCCTGCCAAAGCCAATTTGTTCGCGCTCTTAAGAATTTGATCGTATTTCCAATGCGCCGGGCGAGCGGTCGTCAGTCTCGATCTGTCGGCACTGTATTTCGCGTAGTTCGGGAATAATCTGATTTGCTTATTCTCGCTGACGTTTTGGTCGCCAGATCGATTTGCTTTCGTAAGAAGGTCGAGATTCACCCCGCGAAGACGCCATTCGGTGATCTCGTAACTGCTCAATGCGTTTGCGAGAGTGAACGGGTCTTCTTGCGCAAAGGTTAGCGCTGCGTCTTTCGAAACGGCTTCGTAGACAAAGAGCAACCCAATACGCCGGCCCTCATCATTCAAGAGTGGTCCACCAATCGCCAGCTTGCCTTCCTCTCGCAACCGATCTGCGTAGGCAAAATGGGCCGTGCGGACGTCCGCAATCCTGTCCAGGTCTCTATACTTTACAAAGTTGACGAACTTCATGGACTAACTCACGACCGCAGCGATTTGAACGCTGCTCGCATATCAGCCGTGAACTCCGCCGGCTTCTCCCAAGCCGCAAAGTGCCCGCCTTTGTCGTGACGGTTGTAGAAAATGAGTTTGGGATATGCTTTCTCCGCCCAACTCTTCGGCGCCTGGTAGATCTCTTCGCCGAAAGCGCTGACTGCGACGGGAATCTTGAGACCTCTCACGTCGAAGAAGCCACCACCGGGCGGAAGGGTATGCCGAGTGTCCCAATAGAGACGCGCTGAGGAGATCGCGGTGTTCGTCAGCCAATAGAACGTGATGTTGTCGAGGACGTCGTCCGGCGTCAGCCCTTCCGGCTTGCCGTCGAATGACCGCGCAATCATTTGATAGCTACGAATGTCATGGTCAATCATCCATGCGGCCAGACCTACCGGAGAATCGGCGATGCCGTATAACGTCTGGGGCCGATTGTTCATTTCCAGAGCGTAGCCCAAACCGTTCTTGTAGAAATCAATCAGCTGGTCCCACGCTTTCTGCTCGTCCGGCGACAGGCCGGCCGGCGACGGACCACCCATGCCAAGCGCGCGAGAGACATCCGGGGGAACGGTGGCCGACATGTTGGTATGGATGCCGATCAACCCTTCGGGTTGTTGCAGGGCCATCACCTCGGACACAGCATTGCCCCAGTCACCGCCCTGCGCCACGTACCTCGTGTAACCGAGGCGCTGCATCAGCGTCGCCCAAGCCTTTGCTATGCTAACCGGATTCCAGCCGGGCTTCGTCGGCTTCGCGGAGAACCCGTAGCCTGGCAGAGATGGAATCACTAAATGGAAAGCTTCGTCCGCAGTGCCGCCGTTTGCTGTCGGGTTTGTGAGCGGCTCGATGATCTTCAACTGCTCGATGACAGAGCCAGGCCAACCGTGCGTCACAATCATCGGCAATGCATTCTCATGCTTTGAACGAACATGAATGAAGTGGATGTCGAGACCGTCGATCTCGGTGACGAAGTGCGGGACGGCCTTAAGTTTCGCTTCGCCTTTGCGCCAGTTGTAGTCAGTGCCCCAGTAACGGGCGAGCTTCTGCATCGTGGCGAGTTGCACGCCTTGCGACGCATCATTGACCAATTCACGTTCAGGCCATTTCGTTGCGTTGACGCGTCTACGCAAGTCGGCAAGCTCCGCATCCGTGAAATTGAATTCAAACGGGCGAATCGCAGTTTTGTCGGTGGCCTGTTCGGTAGCTGTCGTTTGCGTCATGATGTTCTCCTTGTTATTTGTGCTCGCCCGCGGGTTGGCGAACGCTTCGGCAACACCCCTGGGGCTCAGAGCGACTCCCAGACCTAACATCGAACTCACCTTGAGAAAGCGCCGGCGTGACCTGTCGTTCGTTTGTTTCATCATGTTCTCCGATCTGATTGGCATCAAGGTGTGTACTTACTGAAGATGAAATCCCGATCTGTAATCTTCTGGTGGCACGGAAAGCACGATTTCATCGCTGCCTCGTCCGTGGGTTTGCCGTCCTTATCAAATGATGAGTATCCCCACCCGCCAGTCGCAGCGTACTTTTTCGAGTCCTTGACCATGAATTGCAGGTAGGCTTCCGTCGGTGAACCGGCCACGAAGGATTGGTCATTCCCAAAGACTTTGTTGTTTTCGTCAGACGGGACAAAGCTCCAGGCTATGCGGCCGACGATGGCGCCTTCGGGAAACGGGAGCTTGCCTTCGCGATACGCTTTGATCGCAATGTCGTTTCCCAGGACGACGCGAATGTCGTTGAGTTGGCCCGCTTCGTGGGCCACCGAGACTACCTTCCAGTCACGATAGCCGGCGGGAATTTTCTTTACGAAGATTGGGGCGGCCTCTTGAGCCGTTGCGTGGCGGGATGTAATCACCGTGACGACGGCCAGGCCGGCCAGCGTTGCCGCTACGACCAGTAAAAAGGCATTTCGTTTCATTACTGAACTCCTTCAAATTTGCGGTCGTTGAATTCATAGGCGACAACGGCTCGGAGTAAACCACGAGTCCCAGAGCGAATCCATTGCACTAAAGTATCGATCGGTTGACACTTTGGTTACGGTCCTCAGAGCCAAACCCAACTCTCTGATGGAGATTCAATCGTGAGCCCTGTCATCGATTTGACGTCCGAAGGCTTGTTTCCCCGTTTTCGAGACCCGCATATACGAGCCGAGTAAAGAAAGGTGGATTGATCACGAACTTGCCCCACTTATCGTCGTAGGCAGCCGTCGGTTTCGCGGCGATGACTTCATCGAGAGATTTCCCCTGATTCTTTAAGCGCGACACATTGTCGCGGATGCCCACCAGCATGTCGCGAAATTCAAGCAGATGGGCTTTGTTCCCAACTGGTCCATGACCTGGCACAATGATGGTCTTATCTGTCGCACGCACGAGCGCCGTATTGACCCAGCGAATCATACCATCGATGCCGCCCCCCGCGGCTTTATCGATAAACGGATACACGCCGTTCCAGAAGGTATCGCCAAGGACCAGCACATCGGCTTNTTGAAGTAAACCGAAAGATCTCCATCCGTGTGGCCGCGGTCAAAGTTCTTCATAACTATGGTTTCGCCGTCGAACTTAAGCGTCTTGTCAGTTTTAAAGGTTATTGTGGGACGAGCCTCCGCCGGCCATGGCTGAAAGGTATAGTTCCAGTCTTCAACTCGCGTGGTGACCGAGAGATGTTTGAGCGTGTTCTCCTGAGCGATGATCGTCGCGCTCTGATCCGCGTAAGTATCGAGATCGTTTCCATTCCATGGCTGGCTCGATCGCCCGTGACCGCGCCGGTCGTGGGCAATGCAGCGGTACCCTCGTTGAGCCAAAAAGAACATCTGGTCTTCGAAGGCGTCCGAACTCAAAGGCCAGCCGTGGCTGAAAACAACCGGTTGTCCTTCACCCCAATCCTTGTAGTAGATCTGCGTTCCATCTTTGGTGGTGATCGTGCTCATTAGAAACTTCCTCCTCAACTTGGTTCTTCTGGCCATCACAGCTAAGCGCTACGCCATCATCTTC
>AP72_2010_repI_A01DRAFT_1000001_pt1 | contig 40692 bp, 45 predicted proteins | sample AmaPasreplicIA01_FD_9191 | JGI IMG/M metagenome (IMG submission 9191) | reverse complement strand
CATTGGCTTGTAAGCCACCCATTTGCCCAGAAGTTTGATTACCCGCCGATAATGCCGTGCCGCCCAAATTGCCGAGCGAAGTATTCATCAAATCATTAGGCGCAGCATAGGTAGAATACGGCGTATAAGTAATCGGATTATCTTGATAAAGTCGCTGTGTCTCTTGGTCAATTCCCTGCAAATAATTCGCATTCCAGGGCGTGTTGCTTTGGACGACTGTTTGGGAACCTGAAGAACCACCGAAGCCCATTAATGTACGAGGCCCCCTATTTTTGCTTCAATATCGACATGATGACTGCTACCATTGTTCTTGTTCTTCTTCGGTTGCATAGGTGCCACCTCTTCAATTGGTGCGCCTTCCAATGACCGATTCAATTCGGGCTGCAAGTCCTTCACATAGAAGACCGCCCGTGGGCTAAACCCGAGTACGCGTTCCCATCCCTTGCGGCCAGTAATTTCGAAATGATCGCAGCCCATCTTAATAGCGTGATCGGTCAGAACCTTATCAGCCTCGACAAACCATTCCTGCATACGATGCGGTTCGCCACCAACACACCAAAGATTGAAACCCCTACGGCGAGCAAAATTGTCAATCTTGGTTACCAGAATCGCGAGTAATTCATCATCCTCAATGCAAAACCATGCTTGAGAAAAACCACCAAGGAGATTGGCCAGCACATCGACAGCTTGATAGCGCTGTAAGTTGACCGGCATGGCCTTGGTGATCCATGGCTCAACCTTTGCCCATTGGGCGATAACAGCAACTGGGAGGACAGGGACAACAGAAATCATCTGATATTTACATTGAGCTAGATGCCTAGATACGTCGTGAAATATCTTTTATTTGTGTGGATCATCTGGTGGCTTCATTGGGTTGGCTTCTTCCGTGTATTGTGGCGCAAATTATGCTCTTTGTGTCCCTCGTCGCGCACTGGAGCGACCCGATCACGCCAATACCGGCAGGGCTTATCGCGATAGGGCTTGGCCTTACACTATGGGCAAGACATCATCTTGCCGAGAACTGGACACCAGATGTCCAAACACCAAAACGAATCGTCATTTCCGGACCATACAGATGGGTGAATCATCCAATCTACTGGGGGATAGAGATCGCCTATATCGGCACTGCATTGGCTCTCGGAACAGTCTGGGGATGGATTGCTGCTGTGCTGATAGGTGTGGGCCATATCATCAAAGCCAGACAAGAAGACGCCCTTATGCCATGATGACAATCCGATAAGTCCGATCCGTCGTCGCCAAATTTGCGTGGTTTATAATCACCGAGCCATTCGTCTGTCCGCTAAACCAAGGCGTATCGTTCGCGGCATTGGCTGTAATCGGGCTGATACTCAAATATGAAGTCGCGCCAATCCGAGTATCATCTAGCTCCGTTGTGGTCGCATTCGGCGTCAAGGTAATCGTCCGCTGGCTGACGTTTTGCTTACCAGCCAGGATATTATTCATGGATCGCGCAATACGATTGCTCCACGGGTACCAATTAACCATATGGTAGGGAACCGGGTCATAGCTTTGGCGAACTGTGATTGTTGCCGAGATGACAGGACGTGAAGCTAGGTCATTGGCATCGATATCTTCTTCAAGGATGAAGGTGAAAATTTGCGGTGTGCGTAACCCATCGGTTTCAGTCTCAACCGCATGACCCAATTCGAAAATTCGTGTGCCAATGACAACGGTATTCGCATCGACTGCCAAACCGGCTTCGGGGCGAGTAGCGGTATAGCGATTGGTCGCAGTCGATACGGCATTGGCATTTGCCCGTTCTGGAACGGTAAAGGGGTTTAGTCCTTGGAGGGTTGCCGCCGATCCGGTTTCGCTGACCTTGGTACTCGTCCGCGTTGTGGTATTAAAATTTGCCGATCCGGTTTCGCTAATCGTGAGATGATTAACAATTTGGCCCGATGGGGTATCGGTTGCTGATGTTGGTTCGGTGATCGCGGCACTGGTCAGTCGAACAACGGTTTCGGCATCGGTCGCGGTATTGGGTTCAGTGAGAGTACCAGCAGCTTGAAAGACCGGAAGATAAAAATCTTTTGTTAGGGTGCCCGAACCACCAAAGAAATCACCTTCGCTAATGATGGTGCTGATTTTTATGGTGGTTGTGAAATTGGCCGATCCCGATTCAGCAATTTGGGTTTGAAGGATAAAGGTCGATGTATCAGCCGCTGTACGAGTTTCATGAATCGCAGTAGAAATCTTGACGTTATCCGATGTGATCGGCAATAGCCGTTCATTGATCGAAACGACAATAAGCGCACCCAGGATAAATTCGGTGTCGGTTGCCGTATTCGTTTCGGTTTGGGTGGCGTTCCAGGCAAATCTGTCCGTATCTGTCGCGGTATTAGGTTCAGTAACTGAACCAACTTTGGTCGCAGGACCAGTTGTAACATCGGTCGCGGTGTTAGGTTCACTGGTCGATACATTCCAGCCGAAAGCATCTGTATCAGTTGCGGTATTGGGTTCAGTCAATGAAACCGGATAGACAACAGCACCGGTTTCAGTTGAGGTTGCGGTAGCCGGATCACTGACCGAAGGATTAAAGACAGCAGTTGCGGATTGTGTCGAAGCTGCACTTGCCGGTTCGACCGCGATATCAGTGATAATCCCGTTTTCGGTAGAGATAAGGGTTGAGCTTTCGGTTACTGTTAGATTGGTAACCATCGCTCCAGATTCGGACGATACCAGAGCATTCGTGGTTTCTAATACCGAGTCACTTATAACCCGAACGCCGGTATCGGTATCAGTCGCTGAATTCGTTTCACTAAGCGAAACACCCCACCCAGTTACTGCGGATTCGGTAGAGATCAGCGTATTGCTATCAGATGCCGATGAACTGGTTACCCAAGCCCCAGTCTCTGTCGAGATCAGCGTGTTGCTTTCACTTGTTGAAGGCGCAAAAACTGCCGTGACCGATTCGGTATCGGCCAGCGTATTGCTTTCACTGGTCGAAGGGGCAAAGACCGCCGTGACCGATTCGGTATCGGCCAGCGTATTGCTTTCACTGGTCGAAGGGGCAAAAACCGCCGTGGTCGATTCGGTATCCGCGAGGGTGTTGGTTTCGGAAACCGTGACATTATAGGTTTGCGCACCAGAAAGCGACCACCGAACACGTCTTAATACGGGTCGTGGTACGGGTGGAGGTAAGGTGAATAGCTGACTGATTTCACCTTGCGACAATGCTCGTTTGTAAAGCCGAACATCCCGTACCGTGGCGGTATTAAGCCCGATATCAAAATCGTTGAGAGTACCACCACCGACATTGGTTAATGACCCAATGGATGAAATTGAGCCAGTCTGAAAGGCATTACCATTGGCCGACACCTTTAACAGATTGGCCGTCCGATCACAAACCAAGGCGACGAAATGCCATTGGTTAATCGGGCATGGTGCGGTACAATCGACGAGGACCGAAGTGCCGAGAACATCAACAATCGCCGCACCACCAAAACTCCCACCCGACTGGTTCAGATAGAGGTAATAACCAGTGAAGGGCGATGAGGTGAGGACGCGTGAAACAATTTGGCTAAACGCGGTGACGGTTGCGGTATAGCGTATCCAGGCGGTAAGCGTAAACGAATCGCTTGCCGTCATATCCGATGTATGCAAATTTGCGCTATACAGCAGATCGCTTGTCGTCGGGAAGTTTATCGCGGTACCAAAGCGTTCTGTTCTCGTCCAGGTCGGGGAACCCGAAAACGCCATATTCGCGCCGCAGCCACTGGTATCATACGCAATGGTCCCGGCACCTTCATTTAACGGCCAATGACCAATCAGCCCGGTATTAATCCCACCCCCGGTACCACCGAGAATTTGCGCAGGCGGGGTATACGTGATCGTAAATGTCAACACGTCCATGTTGAACGTGACCACAGCAGACGTTGAGTTACCGGTGGCTATCGAGTAATTCAGATTGATGGTAACCGAATTGCTCGATGGGCTGGTCATGCCCGTCTGGTTTGTACCAGTCTGGGTATTCCAGCCACTATCAACCGCCGTGGCAGAGGTGATACTTCGAGCAGCGGCTAGGGTTACGGTTGTCCCGCCATCGACAAGCTGAGCCGTACCAATAGTCGAGTTGCCACCCGTCGTATTGGTGAACAACCGATTCTGCATTGAAGCCGATGTGATACTTGTGACCGTCGCACCAGTGGGCACGCCCATCTGGACATAGGTCATGGTACGAGTCCATTTCTGGCTCGTATCAGTGGCGTTCTTACCGGATAAAGTCTGTTTTAATGAACCGAGCGGATTACCATTGGCACTATCCCACGAGGCATGCGTACCATCAGTGGTAGTGAATCCTTGAGCGTCTGAGACGAATTGGAAGGTTACAACGACTGTCGCCATTGTTTAAACCTTACGTATTGGTATATGTAATCGCGGTATAAGTCGCTGAATTGGTCGTGGTTTTTAGAGTCTGCACGGTACTATGCGTGCAGAACAAACCAAAGTGATCGGGCACAATACCACCAAAAAGGGCGGCTAGACTACCAACGTTCCAGTTATACGCGCGGTTGGTTGTGGCATCGGTGCCGGTTGAGAACGCCAATTTCATCGTATTTTTTACGGCGGTGGTTGCTGGTGGGCTGGTTGTGACATCGGTACCGGGTGAGCTAGCGGTGTAGGTTGTGCCATTATCAAAGCTGGAATAGACCCAAATTTCAATCGTGCCTGCCGTGGGTGTGCTACTACCATTAAGAACCACAACACCACCCAGCATATAATCGACGGCCAAGGTACTGGTGTTGCTCACATTCGCAGACCAAGCACCGTTTAGCAAATTGGTATCAGATGCAAGGCTATTAAGCGTGGTCCAGGTAAATGCGGTTGCTGTGCCGTAGCTGGTTTTGATCGTCGTCATTTCGTAGGTATTTATTAGTAGTCGAGCGCACGATATCCGCCGCGTGCGATGCTCGAATACATTTCCGTTTCACCCGACAAATAGGGTCTGATCCCGACACTAATGATCACGCAGATCAGGTGAAGGTCGATATAGGGGCCATAGCGTTGATTGGTTTTACCGGTGCGACGGCAACGCGGATCGATATGGATACCGAGACTAATCCAGCCCATGTTGCTGAACTGGATCATCCAGTATTTGCCATGGATAATATACCACATTAAAAAGGGCCACCTGCGCCCAGAGTGGCCCTTATTAGGCTAGACATCAAAGATTGCAGATCGTATTGAGGTTTCGCCTAATTACAAACTAGTTGAATATGAGACATTAATACTATCGCCTGAAGCTACAACTTTGTCGCCACCAGTAAACAATCCGGCTGAGTAAAGCGTACCTGCGGTTGAATCAATGGTGCTCACGGCTCCAGAACCATAGACAACAAAGCAGCCCTTGACAGTTCCAGAACCGGTCATCGCAAATGACAAAGCTGAACTCAACGACTTGGACCCACCCGATGCCGAACTCCAGGCTGCGGTCTTGCGTGGTGAGGTATAAGTCGGGGCATTAGTTGCACCAGCTTCGGTCCAGCCAGAGTGTGATGCCATCGTATCGCCCGCCGCAATCGCTGAGAAACTGACCGAGCTAATCAGACCCACGTATGGACCAACAACGGTATATGAACTCCCGGCTAGATAGGTATCGAGCGCCAAATTTTTACCAACGGTCACAACCGTATTTTTGAAAACATCTCGCCATTTTTCTTCGCCATCTGGCCCAATGCACCATACTTCAAAAATGCCAGTTGCACCACATTCTTCGTTCATAAGTCTAACCCCAATTTAAATGGAAAATGAATATGTAACCTGGATCGTATCACCGCTGCCCACGCTTTTATTTCCGCCCGTGAACGGACCAACCGAGAGCAAGAAATTGTTGAGACCACTCACCGCAGAGTTATCACCGACTGTGGTGGTCACGGTATACATCACGGCGCAGCCTGCGATGGTATCGGTGCCCGTGATCGAAAAACTCACGGCATTAGCTGTCTTCGTACCGCTAGATGATGCGGTAAAGGACATCACGAGGCGGGCGGCAATTCTTGTGGTTTCGGTATAGTCGGGATGGGACTGATAGGTATTGGTGGCAGCCGGTGTGGTATTAAAACCGGTGGACGTACAAAGGGTCATATATGGACCCGGTGTGGTGAACGAACTCCCAGATAAGGAGTTGTTCAACATATAATCCTTGCCTTGGTTCACCACGGTGTTTTCGATTTCATCAACCCATTTCACATTGCCTTCTGGATCGAGGCAAACGACATCAAAATGTCCATGGGCACGTGCTTCTTCCCTCTGATCCCCGCCACGGATAACCGTAACGTTTGAAAAATCTATTGAGTCTAGTCTATCATCCATGGAAAATTTGACCTCGTAAGTTGCTTATATTTATGTACCGGGTTTTTTGTATACCTGTACATCCGAGATATTGATGTTATACGGACCAGGGCCATTCAATGGTGTTGACTGTGGGTTTTGGGTATTATTCCACAGAGTATGGAAGCTGCTATACCGATTGAGTGCCGCGCCTTGCGAAAATACACAATGCCAACCAATACTAGGATTGCCATTGTTTTCAACAGATGTCTGTTTTAGTACACCATCAATATAATATCGCCATGTACCTGCTGCACCCCCAGGAGTTCCACCAGACCATTCCAAAGCGAAAGTATGCCAATTTCCTAGATTACCACTACCGACTCCATCGTCCCCGGTTGTGATATCAGCGCTACCATTTGCTACGTTGTTTAAACCAAACCCGACGTGTTGACTAGAGCCGCCCCCGGCGGTGTAACCTAACTCATAGTTTGCGTTTGTAGTACCACCTTGAAGACCACTAACACCATCGACGGCTTCACATTCAACGCCGGGATACATACCATTCGACAAGCCAGTTAAATCAAATTGTGCGCGAAATTGCATAAGCCCGCCGGTAGGTGGGATTAATGCGGTCGTGTTTCCCACAGACGTAGTTGCCGTGTTGAGACCCCCAAGGCTCATTGCGCCACCGATCCAGTTTGCATAGTTACAATTTAGACCGGCGGACTGACCTGTTTGACTTGTGCAATAAGTGCCGCTGATCGAGTTCGGATTCGTATTGTACCACTTGCTTGCTAGGGTCAATACCCCATTAGCTTGCTTTTGCATTGGCGTGTGGGTTAATGTCAGGCCACTAACGGTCGTTGATGTGCCATAACCGAATGAATAACCAATCCAAGATTGGCAGCCATCTACGTCCCCGTTACACCATGAGGTAAGCGGAAAGGTGATCATTTCGGGGAAAAATCCTGGCATTTCACCGCACAATGCGTTTCCTGTGGTGCTACCATTGCACCGATATAGACCAGCATACCAAATACCATTTGGATTACCAGTGGACCACGTGTTCAAGGAAGTGGATGTCCAGTGATCATCGATGCGCAAGCAATTATGTGCGCCATCATTAATTGGTGGGGTTCCGGTACATGACCCTGTGCCATAATTGCCCAATGTGGTAACCGGTGCAGCCAAGATCGGTGAAGCAGTACCCGCACCACCGGCCATCAGCTTCCAACCGCCACCATCGCAAAAGATGGTGGCCACCCCCGTCCCGCCACCTGCGTTTACGGCTTGATTCCATGTATTAATACTGCTGGGTAAATCAGTAATAAGCGCCCGAGAACCAACGGCTGCTGCATTACATGTCGGCAAATTTGCAAACGCCATCGGGTTCAAACCATCGTCAAATTTCGCCGCAGCATATGACTGGTGAATATAATATGGATTTGAAATTAAAATTGTCGCTGCTATTGCTACAAACCAAGATTTTAAATTCATCGCTCTCCTTAGTTCAACACATAAGCCCGCGTTACGCCGAAGAACTGATTCCCACTTAATGAAACCCCAGTCGTACCAGTCTGATCTTGATACCCATTTGTTTGCTTGGCCCCAGCACCGCGATCATCAATGGCGTAATTACCAATCCACGACGAGTTATTACCATTGAACGTGCTACTTACAAACAAGGTAAAATAGGCGACAGTGCCGACATTATCCGTGCGGTTTTCGTTATTATACGCCCAGTTGGCGCTGATGATGGAGTTTTGCCCACCATTATCAATGCATGCACCACCAAGATTCCAACATCGATTATTGTTAATTGCTGAACTCTTGGCATAATTCAAAATGCCATTGGCCGGATTGCCTTGGGCATCCAATGCAAATCCCGAATCATGAACCTTATTACCAAAGATATGCATGTTATTGGAATTGGCCGATTGCTCGGTTTGAATACCGGCACCAAAATTCCAACCCGAAATGTCATTGTTTGAAATGGTAACGTCGGAAGCCAGGACATCAACATTGCCATTAACACAGACATTATCGGAGATCAGACCAGCGGTGACATGACTGGTTGTGCCATCGACCACCGAAATACATTTCGTCGGGGTTGCTGTGGCGGCTGCATTAAATCTGAGTGCGCTATTCCGGATAGTCGCTTGAACATTGCCCGAAGCCGCCGCCGCGATCTTGATCAGGTCCATATTGGTGGTGGCACGGGTCACCTGCATATTCAGATAGGATGGAGTGAGATTGACCGTGGCACCATTGACATTACTCACAACCGGTTGCTCCGTGGAGACCGTATTGCTATTAACATCAACGGTGATATTCTGCATACTGGCGAGATTGATCAATCCACCAGTCGGGAAGGTACAACCCGTTGGTACACGAATCGTGCTCACCCGCCAATCATCGCCATAAATGAGGATGCCATTGCTGGCATTATGGGTGGCACAATTAATGAGAAAGGTGCCCTGCGGGATATAACAATTTTTACCGCTGGTCGTGCAGGAGACAAAGGCGGCATCGGAACTCGCACCACCGGTTGGGTCAGCCGATGGGAAGTCCATAATCGAAACCGAACCGGTATTCGCGGCAACCGAACCAAAGCCCAAATTGTTTCGAGAATTGGCCTTGATCGCTACGTCTGACAGATTATTGGCTGCCTGGAGGTTCGTTGTGGCAGGAGCACGATAGCTCACACTACCCCGTTCAACGAGGATGTTGTCGGTGCTCAGCATGGGAAAGCTCGGCAACAATGTCGAGTTATGGATCACCGCACCGAGCTTGACATCACTAAACCCATCGGTCACAAAATATCCACCAACGGTAAAAAACAATGCCAGGGAAGCGATTACAATCGTGCGTCTTTTCATTTCACGTTTATTTATCCTTATGTAACCACGAAATCGACACCCACCGTGCTGACACCAAGGGTATTCGAATTGCCCTGTTCATAGACCCGGACATAATCGACTTCGAGCGCTTGTGGGAACGCGGTGTTATCGACACCATTGCGTCCAGCCCAACTACCACCGATGGCAAGATTGAGGATGATATTACCGGTGGCCGGGGTCGAATCATCGTATATCCATTTGTACGTTCCCGCGAGGATCAGCAAACCATCGATATAGATGAAGAAATTCGAGGTTACCGCATCGACATAGGGGTTAAATTGGAAACCCCAGACATGATAGTCCAGGGACATGTCCTTACCTGCATACCAATATCCCCATTGTCCAACAAAATTCGGATCGGCATAGAGCCAATTGACACCGAATATAGAATTGCCATTATCTTGGGTTCCTAGATGAGGCGTCCATGTGCCATCTGCTTGACCGGGTACTGTGGTATTAACCACAAGTTCCAGGAAATCAATTTCAGGAGGCCATGTGTCTAATCCTGGCCCGCGATCATCAGCGGCTGTCCAGAAGGCTGGCCAGACACCAAGACCACTGGGGACTTTCATTCGACCTTCGACATAGAATCCATGACTCTGCCCAAAGGGGATAACCACCTTGCTCCGAATCATACCGCTGGGCCAGAAACCGACTGAATTGTCATAGGGCAATCCGGTAAGTCTGAGGGTACCTCGGGGTGTTAAGACATGGTTGCCGGTTTCGCGATAGCGCTCCCACTCATCATTGAGATAATCGAGGGTGCCGCCACTAAATGACATCCGGGTCCACCACTTTGTCTGATCGAGCTTTGGTGCATCAAAATTATCAAAGAAGACCTGGGTATACCCGGCAGGCACGAACATGCTGGCTTCATTGCGGAACCCAGCAGGAGCCGTCGCCATAAATTGGGCAAACTGGTTCGGCTTTGTATCGAGATAACCATCGTAGCCACTACCACTCTGGCCCGACCAATATGCCATGATCCCAACCGGAGCCGGGGATGTCCGCACCCATTGCGCCATGCTGGCGATAAACTCCGGATTATCCGGACTAAAGGCGGTGGAATCACCCGCGCCAAACTCACAAACACCTGTCATCTTGCTATACGTCTTCGCGGTATTGGCAATCGATTGCAGATTCGGCAGGACAAATTGATCAAACCGCTGCTGATTGGTCAGGATGGGATTGTTATTAACATCAAGCCCGCCCTGGTATTGCGGCTTATCAAAGATATCGATGGCATACATATCGGTGATCGCAATAACCGCTGGTGACAGGATCGTGTTGATATCAAGGAAGTTGCCACCACCAACATTGGCAAAATCACCATTGAGGTTGAGACAGATGATCATATTGACGCCGGTCGCCTGACCGACGTTTTTGAAAATTTGCGCACAACGGGCAAAAGCTGCGGCGAAATCGGTTGCCCATGTGCCAACCTGACCGGGATATCCCTTGCCCCAGCAATACCAATTGCCGTTCATCTCCCAACCCGGACGAACAATAATGTTTCGCCGCGCGGGTTGCGGGTTGGCTGATGTATAGCTGATACCATAGGCAGCAACATTAGCCGCAAAGTTCCAATTGGCATCCATCGCACCCGATGCCGCCTGAGTCAGGGTGACCGCTGCGGGTGATTGGAAGCTATTGTCAGTCGGGTAATTTAAGCCAACCGAGATTACCCAATCATTCTTGGTATCGAGATTGATCTGACCACTAATCGGATCGCTGGAATTATACCAGAGCGTGACATCACCTGGATAATTGGAATTGATCCCAACCGCTAATGGCAAGGCGAGGATCGGTGTTGTCCGATTCAACAGACCGGCATCATACTCCCAGCTATTGGTATAGAAGTACGGATCACCCGGTGGCGGATTGGCCACTGTGGCGGGGTCGGGTCGCAGGACATAGGACATGCCCAAGGGCACGGTGCCGGGATCATTGGTGGCAGGCCACCTTGCCGTCGCTGACGCGGTATCAATGATGATTCGGTTCCCACTTTCATCGGTAATGAAATTGCCCAATTCATCGAGGATGTAGATGCCAAGCGCACCATCCGTGCTCGCGGTTGCACCAAATTGTGATTGCTCATGTGCCGAAACAATAAAGATCGATCCTGGTGTGCTTTGGGTATCCTGCGCAAATGCCGGGTCGGCAACAACACCACCAAGTGTAACCAAACTGGTTTGTAGACCACGGGTCTGGAAGAGTGCCTCGGCGGTAGTGACCTTGTAGGTCTGGGTTGCACTTGGGAAATCGGCAGCAGTCGCCGACTCGTGGACAAAGAAGAAAGCTCCATCCGAGGTATCAACAGCCGATGCCGGTTCAGACACCGTAACCAGATAAGCCGTACCCGGCGTCTGCGCATCTTGGCTTCGCAAGGTTTCGAGATACGAAATGCGATATGTCGGGTTCGCCAATTGCGCGGTCAGCGCACTGCCAGCTTCTGGATATACGGTGTGGTAACCAGTGATCGTAACAGCGGAGAACACCGCCAAGGTGCGCTCGTTGACGAGCATCAAGGTTTGCAGAATGTTATTCTCGCGAGCAAATCCACCTTCATTAACAAGAACCGGGAATATCGTCGGGTTAACCGGTCTCACCAATTGCGTGGCATATTGAACGGTGATAACATCTCCTGGCTGAACCGATTGACTACCATTGGCAAAGGTGGACGCGCTATACAACGTTCCCGTATTGCTCAACACATTATGAGTGGCCCCAGTACCATATACCAGAAAACACCCATTAATCGTATCAGCCGTGGCTACACGATATTGTACCGGGGCTGACCAGACCTTCTTGCCAGAATTGGCTGATTGCCATGCGACCTGGGGACGATTGCCTGTATAACACGCACTCTCAATCCAGTTCTTCGCCAACATGGTATCATTGACATTAATCGCCCCAAAGCCTGTGGTGGTGATCAAACCACTATATGAAATACCAGGAGGGGCATTTGAAAAGGCACAATCCAGCATCAGGTTAGCACCAACAACAACCACCAAATTCGGTGCCTTGAGTGACCATTTCACCCTGCCATTTCGAGTGCAGGTGACTTCATATTCGCCCTGTGCCTGTGCTTCTTCGAACATTCTTACCTGGGTGTGGTGCGATTAAAATCAATTTCAACACCCTGGAAGTGGCTCCACAAGGTGTTTCGTGGGATGGTTACCCGTGCCCGAAAATAGCGATCACTCGCGTATTGCGGACACTCGCCATGGATATTCATCGGTGTCGGATTATTAAAGATTACCGGGTCTTCCAACCGGTTGCGATGCCCAAGTGCAATCGTCGGTGTCGAACCATCAATAATCGGTCGGCTACTGGTAATCTTACAACGATTGCCCAAAACCGGTTGGGTCTCCATCGTCTCTATCGTCGTCTGCATCACCGGACCACCCAAATGAGCGAACATGGTATTGGCATCAAATGCGTAAAGACCCTGCGCCCCACCCTTCCACGCTGGGCTATCAAGCGAAAATGGCAGACCATCCAAACCCAAACCCGGTGGGCAAAACTGATCCAATTGCTCCATCGTGTAGCCCAATGAAATCGATTTCGCGATCCATTGCGCCTGGACATTGGCAATCCCCCACATATCGAGGGACCAATTATAAATCAGCATTTTATTCGGGTTCACCCCATTATGGTTTGATCCATAATAAAGCCAATAAATGTACTTTCCGGTCGGGTCAGCCGCACCTTGCACCCTGTCGAGAAAACTGATATCCAAGTCATTAAAGAAAAACCGATCAATTTTATTAGCACCAATTGGCTTTGGTGATGTGCCATCAAATTGATAATAGCCGTCCAGACCAAGGAAATAAGAATAACCCCGATGTGTTACTATGGATTGAGGCGAACGACAACCAACAGCACCTTGAACTATTTGGAAATTAAAGATTGCTGGTGTACCAACATAGTATCCAACGTAAATCGCATCCTCCATTATTATCGCCATATCGGCGGTCTGGAGGTTAGATGCTAACCCAGTAATGGCTCCGAGATCAGAACGAAAGTCGTTGATATCGCTTTGGGCTTGGATGGCTTCGACCGAACCAATTGGTGGAAAGTTATTGGCATTACCAAGGGCTGACCAATGGATACGATAGGGATATGATGTATCATCAGCTAATTCGATGATATTGCCCAAAACCAGAAAACCACGGCAGACGGTGGCATATTTGGCAAAGGGAGCCGTTGTAATGGGTGTAAACTCAATATTGCCAATCGTCATAATTTGGGGCTGATCACCGATTTGTACCGCGATAACCGATTCAGCAAATGCGGTAAAATCCCATGGTGCATCAAGATCGGCGTGATATGGACCATTCAAATTCGTGGCATCAACAAACTGGTTGCCCGTTTCCAATGCCAGATGATAAAGCGAACTGGTGGTACCTGCAAAGACATGGGCGGCACCCAGATTATCGACAAAATGGTATAGTCCTATAACCTGCTGATCGGAGGGCACACCCGTGATCCCGACCGGCTGTAATGAGGGTACAGGACCATAAGACATCGGACTGAGCGGCTGGGCATTAATGATATTTGTAACACCAGGATTCATATAATCCGGCAAATCGGGCAACCATTGCCCAACCGGCAGAATCTTTGGTTCTTGCACATATTGGGGTAAGGTGATGCTTTCGGGTTGTGGCTGTATCGGCATTAGGAATGCCACCACGTTGAACTAAACCGAATCGGTGGCATCATCTTGAGGGGTGCTGGTCCAAGGCGATACTTGCGATCAGCTAGCATAATCTGCTGATAAAGCCCCTCTCGACGCTGCATCAATTCCATGACCCGGCTATCCGATGCGGTCGCACCAAAGAAAATTTCGGCTTCAATCAGACTGCCAATCAGATAAATGTTCGGATATTGCTGAAACAACCAATTGACACCTTGCGCTAAAGGCGGATTGATACCCTGATAATACCCTAGCCGGATGGTGTAGACCTGATCAGGGGTGGGGCCAAACCGGATATTGGTGGCTTCCAAGGTATAAATCTCGGGCTGACCCAAATCTTCCGAATCCGGATCAAGTCCAATATCGAGACCAAAAACCGAATCCAGCTTAGCTGGTGGCACATATTGTAGAACTTGCACCGGATCGACCGAAATCACCGCAACCTCGCGCAATTCGATCAGATCGGTAGGCAGTGCATAGGTGGGCGTACCAGCAACCGTGGTAATCGTACCACTGGTTTCTTGAAAATGGGTTCGAAGCCGGGTATTGGCATCAGCCTCGAACATCAGGACAAAATCATCATACGAACTACCTTGTGGCATCGTCGGATCAACCGGTCTGCCAAGGTAATTCTGAATTGATGTTAAAAGCTGCTGGTAATTACCAAATGCCAATGAAATCGGGCCTCAGTGTGACCGGTGGCTTTGCCACCTTAGTGCCCATAGGCACGCCCGAATATTTACTCGTAATTCCCCATGATAAAGTGGCCCACTCGCAGGTACCGATATTCATTGCTATCGAGCAGGCGAGCAACGGCACCCATGTGATTTTTATTAAAAACGTTTACCCCGTGTTTGAGCAGCCACTCATACACAACAGAGTCAGGAATATGAGCAGCCAAGCGACGGGATTTATCAGCATTCCACCCATCCCATTCGCTCGCAACTCTCTTAGTATGGTCAACGAACCGGGTTGGGTCTTCCTGATGGTGGACCAGTATTCGCTCTCCGTCTTCGTCATACTCATAGGTTTCCGTTGCTCCCGATGCCGAAACATCTAATAGGCGTTTCATTAGACAGAGCCGAGTCCTTCCCCAGGTGTAGCGTAAAGCGTTCCCGTTGTACCAATCACCGCCACATAATTGCTCGCTGTGGCCACAACAATGGCGCTATTCGGAAGCACCGGCATACCAGTCGTGGTCGTCGTCGTAATGCTAGATGGACCAAAATCCACAAACATGATGTTGGCACTGGCATTGGTCAGACGAACATGACGGGCAATGACATTAGTTCCCTTAACCTGCAAGGCTTGGGATGACGATGATACCGAAATATTAACAGTGCTAGCGGGGACTGGCGCAAAGGCTGGTTGATTCACGTTTCCAGACATAGTAACTCCTTATACCGGACAATAACTCACATACAAATTACCGACCAAACCCGCTGATGCCCCCGAAACCTTGGAAACCGTCAGCCACTTGCCATTTGGCAGCTTCTGTGGCGTCGATGCGCCAAAGGTACCCGCCGCAGTATTGACATCCTGGGATGCAATTAAATTGGTCGCTGATGTGGTACCACTCGTGGACGTAACACCAACACCAATGGAACATGCCGCCGAAGCAACCGTAGTCACATCCATAACCACAGACTGGATAATCATGTCATAACCAGTAACATTCTGATAAGAGAGAATACCACCACCCGTGTCCGTACCCCCGACAAGCGGAAGCTTCGCTGACCGTTCAGCATAAACCCGAGGAGCCGTAGCAGAAGGTATCGATGGACCACCAATGAGAAGGTCATAAACCCCATCATTGTTGATCATACCAAATGTGCCGTCCGGGTTTTGCTTAAAATTCTCATTCGACATTTCTAAAATCCTCAATATAAAAGTATGGGCGGTAATCGCCCATACTTTCTTTAGCTTACATTACTGTAGGTCGAATGCTCCACCGCTACCAGCTTCATTAGAAGCTTGCAAGGTGTACTCAGTTATCAACATGAACTTGTCGGCATCACCGGTTTTCGCCAACCGCTCCATGCTGATTGGGTGAAAGAACACTAAGCGCCACAAATCAGTATTTATCGCCAGTATCTCACGACCCGTACCAGATAGCCCATTTCTCATAAATCTGTTCGGGACTACCGTGTGACGGCCCCAATCGCTAACATATACATCCACACCGGCAATAAGTTCCTTCGACTCTGCATCGATGAACCGGGTTGAATTGGCGGAGAAGCCAGAGATAGCGGATCGCAAATTTGGCGGGGCCATAATCAAATCCGGCTGTTCACCAGACGAGATGTACACCTTCTGAAGGACAGACTTTAGCTGCGTCTCAGCAAATGTCCGCTGTGTACCATCGGTGCGGGTGTGTGTCCCGTCCGCCGCCGATGGATCAGCCGCTGTACCCGTACCCTTATCACTATTCGTGACAATCCAGGCCAACACCGATCCCAGCTTACCAGCAGTATTGGTACCACCACCCACAGGTGCTACCGCTGCCTGATTAGAAAGCATAATTGCTTCCATGTCTCTTTTCAATTCCTTACCCTTTTTCATCACCTGGTAGCCAATTTCGTCTTTTCTACCAGCCTTGAGGGCTTCTTGCTCGGAACGCGCGATGATGGCCGTCTTCCGGCTGATCTGCAACCGATTGCCTAAACGAACAGTTGCAGTGACGGCATCAAAAGAACTGATGTCATCACCTTGAACCTGTGCGTTACTGGTGTCAGGTGTAGCCAACGTATCGGTTTGCCACTCAAAGAGTAAGGGACTGGTGGCTCTTGCTTTACCAATTGAGGAACTGAAAGGAGTATCAATTGGAGCCACGTTGTAGATAATATCTGTTAGGTTCTCGCGGAGACCTTTAGCATCTGGTGCTTGAAAGGTATTAGTGATGACATTACCAGCCATTTGTTAGTAAACCCCCTTGTTAAAGCATGTCTTTGATCAGTGAAACAGCCAAATCGCTTTGCTCACGTGGTGACAACTTGCTATGAAAACTGGATTTGTTAGACTTGACCAGTGTCTCAAAGGTCTGTGCGCGCTGTTGGCCCGGTGTCCGATCAGAGGACATCTGTGCGGTACGACCGGTGATACGTGGAGCGGGCTGCGCGGCCTTCTTGCCTTGTAGGGACCGTCTTGCTTGATCTTGTTTATCAAGCTGAGCAAAATGGTCTAAAAGCTTGAAGTAGCGAGCATCGGTTAATTGGTTGAGTTCCGCCTCGGTGATCCCGTAGCGTGAAATCATTTTTGTGATGTCACCAATCCGCGCTGTTGCCTTTTCCACATCCCCATACTCTGGCAAGTCCTGTATGATTGATTGGCTTTGCTGATTGACCAATAGCTGGCGCTGTTCAAGCGCTTGGGCATATTGGTATTGCTGAAGCTGTTGTAGCTGCGCTTGGGCTAACCCGACACGTTGCTCCACACTTTCTTTCTCCGCCTTGAGGCGTGCCCATTCGGTGGGATTTTCGCGACCGAGTGCTGTCCAATCAATCTGTTGGAACTTCTGGAGTTCTGGGAAATTTTGTACCAAAAGCGTTTGCAGAGCTTGTTGTTGCTGAGCAAAGGCTTGGTTTATCTGAGCCGCTTGCGCCTCAATGGCCTTCCGCGCCTCAGACGCTTGTGTCATCTGCCGACTAACCGCACGCGAATCTTCATTTGCCCGTTCCGCGATGATGCGTTGTGCTTCAGGCGGTAGGCTGCTGAATAGCTCGCGATCAGCCTTTTTCCACGATTTTGGGGGTTCGATTACCGTTTCCGGGTCGGGTGGTCCATCTTCGTCTTCTTGGCTTGCCGCCGTCTCCAGCGGGGCCTCATCCTCAGTCTCCTCGTCACCGATGACGGATGGCGATTCCTCCGGGTATTCCTCTTCATCCTCTACCGGCTCTGGTGGCTCGGGAGGGGCGGTGCGAGTCTGCATCCTACGTTGTGGCGCTGGTTCCTCGTCACCCAAATCAAGCAAACCGGCAATGCTCTGCCCAGCCTGCTCTTCAGTTGTTGTCGCTTTTGTCCAATCTAAGCTCATAGTAATCCCTATTTATTCTGTCTCATTGAGTTTGCTTTTTAGCGGATCACGAAATCGTTCGCGATACTCCTCACGACGTTGACGAGCCTTCTCATCAGCTTCCCTAAATTGCGCATTGGTCAAATGAACCCGTATCTCTTTAAACACATCCTTTAATGCCGATAGCCGCCGATGTTGTAAAATTTGCGTTTCCGTATCCTCAACCGAGGCCAATTCCCAAGCACGACGATACTTCTCCGCGACAGCATCAAATGCAGCGAGAAGCATATGATCATTAAGCAATGCTTCAGCATGACGCCCATTTTCAATCGGCTTCGAACGATCTATCGGAAAATCCGGCTGCGGCAGATCGTCTTCAGGTTGCGTAAACCATCCATTTATGAATTTCATAATTTTTATTTAAATGCCGCTTCCATTCGGATTTACAGGTTGAACTGGTTGCATCATCATTTGCTGCTGTTTTAATGCAGCCTTTTCCTGTTCGAGTTGCATCCTAAATTGCTCACGTTGATGGTCACGAGCCAACTCGGCCTGGAACTTCTGATTGTCACGTTCCATCTCGGCTTGGTGACGTTGTTGCTCCAATTGCATCTCAAGCTGGTTCTTCTGTTGTGCCAATTCCATCTCGGCTTGAGCCTGAAACTTAGCAGCTTGAGCATTGGCTTGAGCCTCAATCATTTTCGGATTATTCTGCTGAGCTTGCTGCATCTGCTGCATCTGCTGCGGATTAAATTGCCGAGGATCAGTAAAATAGCTATGCCGCAAACCACTGTTTTCCTGAATCTTATCCAACAAATCATACGTGTTCTGCGGCGTTACCATCATCGCATAAGGCGTACCCTGTCCCTCTTTTACCAAAGTCTGCTGGATTTGTAATAGCTGCATCAGATGAGCTAACATCTGCGTCTTGTCATTGGTACCAAGACCGACATTGACCGTGCAATCCATCGACTGACGCCACGTCCGAGGATCAAAACTAATCCATGTACCAGCAATCTTAACCTCACGCGCACGATCCTGGTGACGAACCACCAAACCCAATACCTTCTTACATAATTGCGCAATGCTATCAGCAAAATTACGCTGAAATAGCTGAATACGCTTTGAACCAGCCTGCTGCATCTGGTTAACCGCATAACCAGACGCAAAACGATTCAAATCATCAGGCGACAAATTAACCTGCTGCGCACTAACACCCGTGCGAATCTCTTGCTGCTTCTCCAATAATTGTAACATCGGAAGACTGGATTGAGCCGTAAATGGTACCTCCATCCATTTTATGCCCTCAATATTTGTCACCCGAATCGGAGCACCAATATCAGGCGATAATAAATCATCCCACGTGCTTTCATTTGCACTCATTTCATCGACGATAGGTCTTGGCATATTACTCAAAAACAAATTGTCGATAGCCTGTCTCCACACAGTACTGCACAGGTACTCCAAATCGACAACAGTTTCAGCTAACGACATACCAATATGCTTATGTGGCATCGGAATTGGCGTCATACTAACAAATGGGAGGTCATCCACAGGAGTGTTTTCGAAGAGGACAGCCCCTTGACCACAGGTAACAACACGTCTTAGCTCAGCGACACCATCACCATCCACGTCCACACTAATATACGACTCTTCTAACCATACCTGGATCATGGCTTCATCAAAGCGTTGTCCTAAAAGTGGCCAGTCATCATCTTTGACGAATCGGGCTATGCGTTCACTATTAAACTCTTGCTGGTCATATCCCATACTCTGCTGGATTAAATCCTCGGGATAACCCCGCTCACGTAGGTCAGTGACTCTGACCAAACTACGTCTACAAACAAAGTGCTTATTATCGAACAAATGCTCCGGAGCACGACGGCTGACGAGGATTTCTTCTGGGGCGATATTCTCAATGACCACCCGGCCAATGGTTTCATGCACAGTCACTTCCACATCATGCAACGTGGGAAACATTTGCATGCTGCTAGGATCGCCGTTGGGATATTCCTTATGCTCAACAATCTCAACCTCAGTCAAGCTCGGATACTTGTCCCTTAATGCATCCCCCTGCTGAACTAATTGATATTCTATGTCCGATAGCCCGGTATAGCTATCATGCGATACAACATTTTCTTCACGCCAAACCGCCTGGACATAAGAATTTTTTTGTATGAGGCAATCTTTGACCCAGGTGTAAAGTATCTTATACCATGGATTTTCTTGCACAACGATATAGTTGATATAATCAGTGGCTGCCGATGTCATCTGTTCTTCATTCGGTCGCCATGCTTGAAATTCACATAATTTATCAGTTGATACAAACGGATCAACCGCACTGGGCAGCACCCATTCGACCGCCTCGTAGACATTACGGGCAATAAACGAAGAGCGGCCATCAACTTCGTTGCCCAACCCCGTGGCATTGGAATATCGCTCTAAAAGACGGCGACGCTCAGATGATAGTCTGCCACCATCTGCGCCCAAGGCGTAGTAAATTTCAGAGGCGATGATGGATTTCAGCATATCGTCATCCATCGGGGTGCGAGACCGACCATCACCACGATTATCACGGCTTTCACTGGCCCCAGTAGCGCGATCTCGTGGATTGTCATCATCGGAAAAGAACTCCGGTGCTGACTTATGAGGATGCTGCGAAGCATCATACCGCTTTGCGGGGTGTGGATCACCAAGAAGAGGCTTAGGTGCTGCCATTTTCAGTTCCCCCGCGCACTTTTAATTTCTTTTCGATTTCTGTTACCCGATCCCGAAGGGATTCGTTTTGTTGTTCGAGAACAATGACCTTTAATTCCAACATCGTGATCCGTTCATTGATCTCAATATATTCTTTTATGTTCATTGCCATATTTATCCAAGAAAAACCCCACCAAGGAGGTGGGGTCAAGTTTAGAGGATGTGATAATCAGGAACATCATTACCATGTAATGATGTTACCTTCGGGAACATCGTTATATGATAACGATGTTACGATAACATCTTTCTCTGAGAAAGATGTTACCTTCGGGAACATCGTTATATGATAATGATGTTACCTTCGGGGAACAAATGATCAGGATATCAATTCACTTTCGCGAATTGTAGGAGTCGAACCTACTTTTATCCGATGTAATCCCAATCAACGCCACCGAGGGAGGGCTGCCCTCCCGATGTTTATATTTAGGGCGCTACACGATGGCATAGCGTGGTTTTGGCAAATCCTTTTTCACCATATTACGCACACCAGAAACCGCAAGGTATCTCATGGCATCTGCTGCGTGACTATGCATATCATGATAAGCTTTTTCTTCAAAAACCTGACGTTTTTCATCATATCTCCGGTGATATTGCTGGAGAGCATTTATTAATCGCTTACATTTTGTCTGATCAAACCAACAGGAAGGGAGAATTTGGATCACCGCATTGATGCCATCATTGATACTCTTCTGTTTCGGCAATACACGTGCCTTTAATCCCAATTCCTTCAAGGTAATAATACGCGAACGTGGATTGCTCCAATCATCCTGCTCTTCTAGGTCGGCTGGAAACAGATGATGCTGGTATGTGTACGGCTTTAATTGGACCATCCTGACATAATAGTCAGCCGCCATTTGGGTGGATTCCAAATAATCAATAATGTGTATCTTTGGACCGATTAATTGGAAAAATATGATCGCAGTTGTCCCGCCGATGTCCCAAGAGGTATGAACTGCAAATTTGGGATCATATGCAACATCCGTGATTTGACCATTTGCATAGAGCCTTTCAATCTCTGTGCCATAGTAGCTACCCACCAATGCCGATGTAAACGAACACATGTATTGACAGTTGAAATACCCAGAACCGACATCCTCGCCATAAACATCAATCAATTCCTTCTTGGCTTCGGCTAACTGTTCATCAGTCAAATGCTTGGTATCATGCGCCGTCAATAATTCACAAAACCACTCAGGATCATCCTTACGCTTCTCATACATCTCCGCCATGTGATTATGACCTTCTGGCGTCCCCTCAAACAATGCCCAGCCATTGTTTTCCGTTAATATCGGCTGCAAATATACCCACGAATTCGGATCAGATGTCGCCCATTCAGACCAAACTAACCCACAGGGACTACTACCCACCAAATTTGACCATGCGTCCGAACCAATAAACTGAATCGTGCTGCCATTGACCAAACGGATAAACATCTCATTTTCTAAACGATCCTGAATTAATTCAGCCGGAATCGCATCCTCCAACCGATTCCTTCCGGTATGAGGATCAACCTGTGACCAGATCGCACGCCTCGTCTGGTTCTGCAAAGGCAACATAAACCAATAGCCACCAACCCGATTCATCGCCGCTAAAACAGTCCAATGCAAGGAAATAGCATCTTTACCAAAGCCCCCCAGTGCCTAAACACCGGGGAGCATACAGCCAGCACGCCTTGGCCAGATAGCCAAAGCGCGCTTTCCTCCGTTAACAAGATAATTCCACAAATTATACTGATAAGGACGCGGGGTAAACCCATTAGCAGGTAATTGAATTTGCGTCATCTATATTTTCTCACGGCGAAATCGAAATTGATGGCGTTGAATCCGATCCAGCACATTCTTCAGCTTGGTCACCGTCCAAGGACGGTTGCTATAATCATAAATCTGATTGTTGTTCAGATGCCGCATCACCATTAACCAACTCTTCCCAGATGCCAAAAGCGGCTCAATAATCCCATAAACCTTCTTGTCAATCCGCCGCTGCCGAATCCGATAATACCCCTTCTTCTCCCGACGAAATTTGGCATCAGTCATATACCGCCGCTTCTGAGCATCCTTCGATTGCTGAAGCATGACCTCCCGATGAGCAATATAATACGCACGGCGCACCGCACGTATCGCTTCAACCTGATCAGGAGGTAATAAACTTAACGGTTTCGTCATTTTATCGCGGAAAACAACTTGCACCAATCACCGGGCTTTATATGCCCCTTAACAATCCTGCAAACCCCACTGCCCGCATAATGCACACACATCGAACAATGATCACTGCCCTTCGCAGGCGACTCATAATTCACACTCACCTTTGTACGCTTGGGACCGGGTTTCCTCGTTTGCATTCTTACCAGCACCTCCGAAAGGGATGTGATGGTGATGCCTTCTTCGGCTGCTTGCTTCTAGCGAAGCTTCGCAGAAGTTCCGCTAGCGGCATCTTACCAGCACCCCCCATACATCTCACCCAATATCGTCATGGCCTCCGTCTCGGTCAAGGCATTCCTCGCCAATTCATACAAACGATGCTGCCTCGCTTCGCTCGCAGAACTCTGCGAGTGCTCGCGGGAAACCAATGTCGTATTCCATTTCATCGAATATGATTTCGTCGTCGTCGGAGCAGTTTTTGACTTTTCCCTCGCCGTTAATGGCTCATATAAAAGATCATATGCGTTAAACATATTGTTATTTAGGACGGGAATTTGAAAAGGCACGTGTATACCTCCCCCGGCCCAAAATCCTGGCCTCAAACGGGGGTTCCTGGATGGTTTTATATCTAAAAAGAAATTCCTTTTAGTGGATTTCCTAGAACAAACCGCGAACACAACGGCAACGCAACATCTCGCACTGCAACATGAATTGGCTAAGTGCTTGATATCGCTAACATATCCCAACATTTTCCATAATCATTATTATGCGCTAGACAGCAATGCTGACCTATCATCACTTAGTGACAGTTAGATGACAGTCACCTAAGTGTCACTTGGTGACTCATCGTCATCATCAGTGTCACCCAGCAACACAGTCGCTGGACCGGGCAATGGCTCAAAGTTGCGGACAATGACTTCGACACGACTATTGCTTGAACCATCAGCATGAATGGGTTTTGGCTTGGCTACAGTGTACTCTGCAAGCTTGGCTGCGGCCATATCACGCCTATTGACTGGGGCTTCAGGATCATTCAAGATGGCAAACCACCACATTAATGGATCAATAACATCGTCATTTTCTTCGATATGGAACTTGTGGCGACGCAGCACATCTTCAAGCATTCCCTTGGTTCTCCATGCTTTTGGCTTGCATCCTGCGCCATATCGTTTGCCGCCCCAACCATTTGCCATTTGTCTATTCTTGAACTCTTTGAATGATTGGTATTTACAAGCCCAGCAAGGCATGCTAGTGTGCGAGCAGCAATGGAGGAAGTGATGGCTAAAGACAAGTTTATTGTTATCACTACTGAGCCTAATGGCGATCAATCTGCATATGGACCATATAGCAGCTTTCAAAACGCTGAAGCAGATTGTCGTATCTTTGGGAACGCTATCGTGCTTCCACTCACACCATATACGCAACACCCTTATTGGCAGGAACAAATACGTCTTTATAGCGAGAAAAATAAGTTACATGAAAAACGGCGCTAGGTAGGAACTAGCGCCGTTATACCGTAGCTTCGCAGATTCTGCGAAGAAGCTTCGCAGTCTCCGCAGGTCTGCGAAGGTACTTCGTAGCGTGAGGCTAACACTGACTACGACGAGTAGGCATCCGCTTGGAGAATCGGTTGCCTATTCCTATTTATGTGATTTGGCTGCTTGCTTCTAGCGAAGCTTCGCAGAAGCTCCGCTAGCCGCTTTGCGACCTTTTGCCGTCGCCTTATTGCCTCTCATCAGGCCAATTTTATTAAGCGTCCCGTAGACGGCAGAATCATTATCACCATATTCACGTTTCAGCTTGCCTTCGACATCGCCTAATGCCGTCTTTTTACCTGATTTGGTAAAGAGAGGCATTTAGCGATCACCGCTGTCGTGTTCAATGCCATCATGGTGAAACTTTTTCATTCCGTTATCAAAGCTCACACCACCATGGATATGAGCACCGGAATGCACGCCTTTGCCTGAACCGGACGACTGATCAACTGTTGCCTTTGATCCAGGGGTATGAGCGCCACCCATAAAATTTGCTGCTCCATTGGGTGGCTTTTTCATGGTATCGCCGCTATCGGTATCCTTGTCAAAATGCTGATTAGCAGGACCATATGCCTTAGCTTTTGCCTTATTAACCTTTGGTGGGAACTTGTTCATGTGAATCTCCTATAAAATCGATTTTATTACGCAGCCCTCGGAGAGGTCTGACTCTTCGAGGCAGCTTTCTTACCAAGCACCCTGTTCGCCTTGGCATCAATTTTAGCTTTTGAACTTGGACTGAGCTTACCGGCATTGACCATCTGTGTGGCTCTTGCTTTAGCATTAGCTGCGTGAGATTTATCCGGCATTGGATATTTGCGTTCACCCGGCAATCCGAATGTCGAGCTTTTTAATTTATTCCGGGCTTTTGCTTTGAGCAGGGCCATCGCGATGAATCCTCATGATTCGGTCATCGCTGGTATTTATAACGAAAAGAGCCACCGTATGCCTGCCGGTGGCTCTTCATCTCTTCGTTGTCAGACCGCAGAGAGGAACGTAGCGAGCTAATAATATTAGCTCGCCAGATTATTTATGATGTGAGGATTAACTTCAACCTCATATTCGCCGAGATCGATGCCAGCCGATTGGAGAATTTGCATGACGGCATCATGATAAGGCAAGTTGGCTTCGTTCTCATCGAGATTGCCGTGAAACTGAATTCGGATTGTCGGTTTCATACCGTTCGAAATCGATATCAGAGATTCTGGACGTTGGTGGTTTACCGTCAGCTTATCGCATTTAAACCGACCAGCGAGAGCTTTACGAATAGCAGAACTGCGTTGTGGTGGTGTCATATCCATTTTAACGCCCTCTGAGTGCGGTTAAACAGATTGAGCTATATGGGTAGCTGACATCCCCGTTCGCAGCATCACTGAGCCGTCCAGAACGGGGTTATGACGATTATAGATCGACATCAGCACTTCGCGTTGTCTTTGGCTTAGACCACCATGATTCCATGCTCGTTCGAGGTTCACGACCCATTGGCGTTGATTCGGAGGAAGCGTCATCACGAACAATTCGAGAAAAACTTGATCTACAGTCAGCATGGGCTATCCTTTGATTCAGTGGATAGCTTTCATATAATGCGCGTTTGGTTCGGTTCAAGGATCGCGAATGATAGATAAAATTTTAGCTAAATTGTTCTTATATTCACTCAATTATTTGTTTGAACGAAGGGGGTGTTTTTTTGTATATAGGCAAGCTGACGGTTCAGTTCAAGGTTCAGTTAACGAAATGCTGAATCGGAATAGAGAGAAAAGGGAGTCCCTTCCCTTCAGCGAAGCGTTGAGCAGTACGACATTTTGGCTCTGACAAAATGTCGTGCTTGTCTAGTGGAGTCTTAAAAAGGAGTCTTGTCACTTAATCTTTACTTGAGTCTAGTAGTATACGACAGATTGTCGCCTTACACACGTCATTTTGTCGTATGATAACACGTCATTTTGTCGTGTGCTATACGACAATTTGTCCAATATAAGGCGACAATTTGGTTTTGCCTACTTCTTCTTCGACTGCACGTAGGGTGGTAAAAGCTCCGTACGGAGGATGATATAGGTATCGATATCCATGTGTTTATTTTTCTTCACTCTGATCCATTTGCCATTTTCCAATTCAGGGATTGCGGTACGTTGGAGGGTACGCACACTGCATCCGGCTTTGCTAGCGATATCCTCTTGGGATAGATTGCATTGTTTGGCGGACTGGCATTTTTTGAGGATGGCGAGTAACGCTATGCGAGAAACAGGTGAGAGGTCTGACTGTTCGAATTGTGCCCAAGTTCGATTCATTAGCCGTTGGAACCCGTTGACCTCATAAAAATGGCTACGTTTTTCCTCACCACGTGCTAAGCCTTCCCGATAGGCTCGATAGTCTTTGATCAGAATGTTGGCTTTGCTATCTTTTGACCAATTGAACATCGGCCCATCGTCGGACAATTTCATTTCGATAAAATTGCCATTGTCGAGCAAATCTGTAGTTGTCCAGACAAACCCCAATTCGGCACCCATATGCCATTCGAGTGCATCGCGTAAAATGCTCCATTCTGTATTTTTGCTTTCAAGGGGTTGTTTTAGCCGCCAGATATAGACCTCGCCCTCTTCACGAATTGGTACTCCTAAAATCTCATAGACATAGTTTTTGATTCGTGGCGGCATGATGCCAGTGCTCACCAATCCATAGATGCGTTTGCTATCGGGATCAAGGATAGGACCAAAGAACGCGGGTGAATTTGACACTGATTCTTCGGCGGGTTCTTCGGCTGGCGGTATGGCTGTGGGCGGTTTTGGTGTTGCTTGAAGTCGATAGTTTTCGAGATAATGTTGTAGCTGCGATACCGTGCGGCTATGATATGTCGTCATATCATATTCGATGTTATTCGTCTCCGCGATATAGACGATATCCTTGATGATCTCGTACCGTGGATCATCTTGTGTGATTCCGAGCTTGGTGATACCCTTTTCAAATTTGACCTTTGCGGCAATCGTTTTTACGTTGGTGCGCTCTTGAACATCCTGCCCGTTCGGCATAGATATGGATTGTTCGGTCATCACTTTTGCTCCTTCTTCTTAGCAAGGAATTCTTCATGCATTTCGAGAATGCTCGGCCAGAAATGATGGAAGCGATACGGCGACATATGAACCTTATCGCCCCCCAGCAGCGTAAACAGCTTGCACGCTCGGTCACCCGGTTCGTATTTGGACGACGCGAAGAACCAAACGGTGTCGTTGAATTCGCACCCGGTGTTTTTGCACTTAAACATGAAGCCGCCATCTTTCATTATCTTGAACAGCGCGCTGCTCTCCGCACCACAGGACGGGCAGTCAAATTTTAATCCATAGGGGCCGGGAACACTGGGTAGCAATTCGATAAAAAGATTGGTATAGGTTCTCGGTGTATAAACAACCGGCCCCTTTTTCTTTCGTGGCTTTAGTGACTTGGGTAATTTGACTTTGGTAAATAATTCATCTGTCATGATGTCTATATGCTCCGTATAGAAGGTGAAGACACCCCCCGCTCATTGGGTAGATGGACGGGGGGTTTTTTTGTGTTATCTTAGTCGGTTACGCCTTTGAGCAAGGACTCTTCGATATCCTGCTCATTATAATAATTCCGTTTGCCAATGGAGATCGGCTTGCTGATGACGCCATTCTTCTCCCACCGACTCAACGTCATCCCACTGATGCCAAACCGCTCTTCAATGAGCCTTGTGACCTTAAAGGTCTTACCACCTAACACCATTTCGTCTTTCATGCTTGTATTAACCTCCAAATATGCACTGGTACGCACTTGTTTGTGCATATCCTCTATATAGGCTGACAGCTTCATATAACAAGGATTATGATTCACAAAAAAATCATCATCTGTGCTATTGCTATCCTCGTGGGACGACATATATCTGTATTGTACCAACGAGAGGATAGGTTATGGCCAAGAAGCGTTATATTCCAGCGGCATCTGGCACCAAGCTTTATCTGTATCGGATTAGCCATTCTGAGGATGCTGTGTTCGACCGTCAAGACGATGTTGTTGTGGTATGGCAATTACACAACAAAAAAGAGTATGATGGGGGAGATACGTATCGTTGGTTTACGGTGACGGCGATTGGTGCGAGAACGGGTAAGCTCAATCCAGATGACGAAGATTATATCATTGTGTATCCGGATGGTACGATTGATTACAATGGGATGGGGGGTATGGAATCGTTGAGTGCGGCTGAAGCGGCACTATCCGCTGAGTATGAGACATTGCGTGACAAGCATCGGTGTTTGGATTGCCGGGAATTGCATTTGCATGTTCCGACTGACAAGGCACCGATGTTAGAATCCGAAATTTGGGAGAGGATCGTGCCTGGTGGTAAGGGTATCCTTTGCCGGTCCTGCATGGAGAAGCGGTTGGGTCGTCCGATAGGATTGGATGATCTGGAAACCAATTGGCTACAAACACCGAGTGGCACACATTATGTCACTGTGATGGGATTCAGAAAGAGAGAGGAAGGTAGCATGGACGCATGGCTATTGTACATCGACCGCAAAGGCGAGATCGAAACCGGGCTATTCCATACTTTGGAAAAGGCCCAGCAAGCCGCTGAAGAATGGTGGCAAGAGTACAAGGACGAAGAAGACGAAGCGCTGAAGTGGGATAGCACTCAGACCAGTTCCGCTCCGATAAACATCACCGAGACTGGGGACCAGCCCGAGATCAGCATCAACAAGCTCCCCATCGTATAGCTGGTCAACAATTTGGGGGGCTAATGGCCCCCCTTTAAGTTCGCGATTCGCGCCACCATCTACCACCACCTATATGATATTCCGATTTGCATGATAGTGCTGACCATGACGATGATCCAGCACACCGCGAAGATTCGGCTTTGCCATTTAAAAATGGTATACATCCGAATCAGGTCTTCGTTCATATCCCATTGCGTCTTGGCGAGCATCACCATCAGCGCCATCAGATCGATCCGAGGGCCAGTTGGTGTCCAGCCTTGTAGGATGGGTTCGTTCCACGGATTTTCTGGTTTGGGCTTACGGCGAAACATCACATCCATCCAAGGCTGATGGCAATTTCGGCGATACGGATGGCTTCGTCTTTCCGGAGATAGACCCCATATATCACATCTTTATCTGTTCGTTGCATAAGAATTATACGTTCACCGGTTAGGTTTTTGTCTATGTTTGCTGGCCCATTTTCATCACCAAGCATTTTTCGTTGAAACCCTTTTGGATTTGTCGTCATGACTCTCATTCGTTCCCTCCATAATTGCTGAGCCATTCGCGCATCAGCGCCGTAACTGACATATCCCGATCACGTGCGATTCGGCGAATACGCTCATAGACTTCGATGGGTAGGGTGATCGTAACACGGTGCGTCGTTTCTTCCAAGTCTCTTATCACATGCCGTGCAGCCATTTTCTTTCCTCATCATTTGTTATGCACCTTATCTTAAGGCAACCTTTAATCCAGATCAATAGGCATTTTCGTGTTCACGGTTTGTTCTATTTTCATGTTCACGTTTTGTTCTGGTTGACAGGGCTGGCGAGAGGTCGTACTATAGAGAGTCACACAAGTGTGTGAAGGTGTGTTCAATCTTTCTCTGGAGAAAGATCATGGCGCTCACCAACGATCCAATGCAGCTTGCATGGGCTGACATGTCCCATGCAGTTAAGTTAGTACGCGAGGGGTACACACGGCTGGTGTTTATTGGCGGAGCACCAGGGATTGGCAAATCCCGCCAAGTGATTGAAGACCTTCGCAGCTACGTCCAGCAGGAAGAAGCTCTCTGGGCAATGATCGCTGATGAAAACAAGCGTGAGCTTGCTGGTCGGCGCACAGCGATCACTGTAGAAGGTCAGCTTGTGTTTGTCCCACCTGTTCATATTATTCCCGGCGGCGACCGCAACGAGATCAATCTCTATATGCACTTGTATCAATGCTCGTATCCAGGCGAGATTGGTGTCCTTGATGATGCACCTGCGGCTGCTTATAAACGGCCCCAGGAATTGCTTAACGATGCCTGTGATGAAGAACGCAACGGCAAGGTGTCAATGGATCGCGGGCATAAGATTCTTGCGGCATGCGGTGTCCCAACCGAGTACAACTTCCATGGCGGGTTGATTCTCATCCACAACTATACGCAGGCCGAGATCAACCACATATTCCATCAACGTGTACGTAGTCGAGCTTATATCGTCAACTTCCCTACTGACCCAGCGATCCTCTTCCGCTATGTCTATGAGACTGGCATCAAGCAGAAAAGCCTGTTGCCTTATCTCAAGGCGCTAAACAACAGGGCGCTGGGCCGCAATCGTGGGCTGGGATTATCGGATGCCGAAGCTCAGCAATGCCTGAATGATCTCGACAAATTCTACTTCACCTTCCAAGAGCGTGTACCCGAACATAGCTTTCGCTTGCTCCGGACCATCGCGATGGACTGGGCAACGGATCGGGTGCATTGGGAGCGGCGTGCAAAAAATCGCTTCCGCATCCGCTAAAAGGTGTTGACATGATGGCGGGCTACCTGTAAGGTAGCCTTGTCATCGAACGATAGGAGGATGAGATGGCAGTTGCAGGACGACCACGCGGACGACCGAAAAAGAATAGCAATGCGGTGTCACCAATCGCTTCTTCGTGGGTTTTTGATGAGAAAGCCGCCGAGGGAGCAATGGGCCAGTTTGAGTACACAGCCAGACAATTGGCCCAAACAGAAGCTGACCGTTTGGGCGGCTTCCGTAGTTTGGCACGTGCCGCACGTGAGTTTATCGTCACGCTGTTCCCGATGAATGAGCTTGACAAGCTCAAGCGTGAGATCGGCCAGCATGACAAAGACGTGACGCTGAGCATGCCGCAGGATGTGAGCGATTTTCTCTACAAACATCGCTTGCCGCAGCCATATTGGACGGCACGTAACCCGTTCCTCGGCATCATTCAGGCTGTATGGTCGGATGCGGTGAATGAAGAAACATTTACCCGTAATTCGATTAATATCATGGACGGGATACCTTCTCTGACTGACGAAGGTCTCGAACCAGCGGACGTGGCAAATATCGCACAGAGTCGTAAACCCGAAGACCAGGACAAGATCATCGAACCAACGGTGAAAACCGCCAATGCCAATTACGTGATGATCAGCCGATGGGCGATGCTGGTATGTGCTTCGATAGATCGCGATGATATCAATATCATCGAGCAAAACCCCATCACGGCATTAAAGGATTATGTCAAGTGGCGTGAAAAGCATCGCACATTGGCATTGCCCAAGCCCACCAGCAAGCGTGGTGAGAAGAAGAAGAGCAATGGCGATGACGACGAGATGACAGATGCCGAGAAGGCACGCGTCGAAGAGTGGGAAGCTCAGAACAAAGAAAGCCGAGACGCATTCAAAACCGATGAAGCTTCACCGGAACCCAATCCACAAGCTGCGACATCAGAAGCGGAGGCTGCACCAGAAGCTGCACCAGAAACAGCACCAGAAGCTGCACCAGAAACAGCACCAGAAGCTGCACCAGAAGCTGCACCAGAAACAGCACCAGAAGCTGCACCAGAAACAGCACCAGAAACAGCACCAGAAGCTGCACCAGAAGCTGCACCAGAAACAGCGTCAGAAGCAGAGGTTGAACCGGAATCGCCATCGATAGAGTTAGAGGTGGTGAAAGTCCCACGCGACTTGATCGAACCGGTCGGTGACATAACCTTTGGTCAGAACCTGCAAGCAGTGTTCGAACGGGCTGGAATCAAATCAATGCCCGATCCAGGGCTGTACAATACCCAGAACGAAGTCGAAAGCTGGGTACGCATCAATGGTCAATGGTTTGGACCCAACCTCGATCCAATGACAAGCGCATTAGTAGCTCGGGAGATCGCAAAGATCACAAAGGTAGAGGCGCAATAATGCGCCTCCTCTTTTTCTGTAGGTGGTGATAATGACAGAGCAACAGAAACATATCATGGCAGCAATCGTCGTAGGCATCGTCATTATCGGTTACGTCTTCATAGGCGTACCATGGTGGTAAAAAAGCAGGGTGTTTAATATTGGTTTGTTTTGTCGCCTTAAATATAGGATGACAGTAACCAACAAACAAAATGACGTAGTGGCAGCACTCATCGACGGGTTCACCCACATGGTCAAAGCTCTGGAGATGCAAGCGATGGCAGTGTCTCCAGAGCCTTCTTTTATTCAGCCACCTCAACTCACTCGCCAGGAAGCGAGTGCCAATCGCCGTGAGGCATTGCTCAATGGTAATCCGTTTTATCAGGGGCAGAGTTGTCATCTCGGGCATAATGGATTGCGGTATAGCAGTGGGGCCACGTGTGTGACCTGCAAACGCGGGCAAATGGATGCGCGGCGTGGGGGCTGTAAATCGAATAAGGTGCGTCCTACGAACATTGTCGAAGCCGAAAAGGCAGTCGAGAGTAAGGCACGCCGGTTAGTCGCTTTGGCTAATGGCCAATCAACATTTGAATCATTGATTCCGTGTACTGAAGGGCATTACATAAAGTACTCGCGAAACGGTGCCTGCCAGGAGTGTTGCCTTATTCGGCGACGGTCTCGCGCTGAGCCAATCGCAGTGCAGCGCGGTAACGGTGTGCGGCACGTTCCACGATCTGTTGACCTATCGCATTAACGACATCGCGTCGCTTATACCCTTTGATCTGATCGCAGAACTCGGCCCATAGCAGGGGATAATAATTCAGAATTAGTAAGGCGATGGCATCACCGGCTAATTCTGGGCCGGTTTCCTCGCTATTCCCCGGTGGGATTTTGTTCAACGGGGATTTGTTCCGCCAGTTGCTTTAGAGCATTAACCACTTCTACCATGATAAAGGCTTCCTGACCCGTGCATTGGGCACGCGCGAGAAACGCCAAGATGGCTTGAATTTGAGCGACAGTGAGTGATTGCATTTTTTTATTTAGTTGTCGGTCATTTCTTGGTGCGTGATGCGCGTGGTTTTAGTGCATCAATCCGGTCGTTCAATTGCTGGATGGCACGAAAGAGATAGGGGATCACCAATTGATCCGCGATCATCCGGAGATCATCCAACCGATTAAACACGGGATCATTGCCTAGTTTCACGACGACATCGGGCATGGTTTCTTCAACTTCTTGGGCCACGAGACCAATGGGTTTTGCTTTGGTATAATACTTCTGACCTTCTTCATTGAATTCAAAAGCCCGAACCGGTGTTGCACAAATCGCGGCAAGAGCGTCGATTTCAGTATCCCGAATATTGGTTTTTAGCCGTGCATCAGATGTCGTATCGGGGAAAATAAGAAACGTCGTATCCGGCGCATCGACGTTGTTATTGAAATCCAAGATGCGGCCAAACGGCCCACCGGATTCCTGGGTGAATTGGACAAAATCCCAGGTACTACTCCAGTTTTCAATACGTGCGCCTCTGCCGCCACCAAATGCCAGTGAACTTCGACGATACACACCATTAGCCGCGATATCATTGGCGGTATTGATATTCTGGCACATGATAAAATCGGCATTACACGTGATTCGGCCATTGGCGACAACCTGACCCGCGACCACGGCATCACCACCCGTCAGATTTAACGCGGTACCACCCCGGCTGGAGATAAAGGCTCCATTGGCGAGAATATCCCCATTGGGCGCATAAAACGCCGTGCCCCCGGCGTTGGCTTGGATAAAGCCTGCGGCTCCGATATTGCCATTTGATGAAATGCCATTTGCCACCATGGAATTCGCCACCATGACATTGGCTGAAACCTGGCCGGGGAATCCCACATTGCCTGATCCATCCATCAGCACGATGCGCCCGACATTAGTGCGGTCTACCCAGCAATTGACATAGGCACCATCCCATGAGAAGCCATGCTGATGGCCAATGCCAAAGTACTGAATCCCATTGGTCCCGGTGATGACATTGCCGCCATTGGTATTGAGCGAGCCACTGAGCGTGAGGTTTGGCCCTGCCATGTTGACGCCGAAATTAAAGCCCGATGGGGTGAGGCTGATGGTATTGACACCATTGTTATAGAAATTGGTCACGCCATCGGAGGGTGAAAACATGCCGGTATCAAACGCACCATCGCCTTGGAATGAGTAGCCATGTGCTCCGGGTCCGCCTTCTGATGCGAGGATGAGACCATTGACTAGGACATTGGTGGCGCATTGGAGTTGGGATTGGGCAAGGATGACACCACCCGTGATATCATTTTGCAGATATAGCCCACCATTGGTCTTCGAGTTCAAAACCAAATTTGTGCCGTCGCTACGCATTGATGGAAAGCTTGGATCAATCGCATTATTTGAGGCAAATTTGAAAATGTTGCCCCCGGCTCCATTATCGAGTTGTAAGCCGCTTGTTGATCCTACCGCGATTCGTAGCCCGCTATTGTTAATGACGACCTGGATAGGCGAGCCAGCGATCCCGCCAAACACATGGCTTGTATTTCGGTAATAATTTGTGGCATCGTTTGTGTTGCCAAGGAAGATCGCCCCATTGCCTGCGGCATCAAAAATTTGCTGGTAATTTCCGGTGTGATTGGCAAATGCGGTATTCGCCAGTCTTAAGGTCGCCGAGGTGTTGATATCACCCACCACATCCAATTTGAATGCGGGTGTGAGGTTAGCGATCCCTAGATTGCCGCTATTGGCATTGAGGAACATGCGAGCCGCGACACCCCCCGTGCCAGTGGCCCAATAGACATTGCCAGCGGTGTCTGCACCCATCCCGGCCCAATTGTTGGGGTCCACCTCATAAAGCAACAGGTTGGTGTTGCTGACGGTAGGGGCTGCGGCATTACCCACCGGCTGGCCAAAGATCGAGCCTTGGCCTGAGACATCGAGAGGACCGCGTGGGGTATTGGTACCAATCCCTAGACGATGTGCGCTACTGCTCCAAAACAAATTTGGGTCTTGGCCTAGCCCGTTGACGGAGGATGCAAATGCGACACTTCCTGGTGTCCATAAGCCACCTGTGACGGGGATTGATCCGGCGGGGATAAAGCCTATGACCTGAAACCCACCATTATTGGTGTTGAGTGTTGAATCAAAACTGGCCGAAACGATTTGCCCTGCTTTGATTTCCCCTGGTGCGATTTGCAATAATCCAGAGGGGCTACTGACAAAGAGCGGATACGGTGGAAATGTATTAATGGCGAGGGTATCATTGCCGATGGAGTCTTTATCTGCTTTAAACGAAAAGACTTCACCTTGTCCGAGGGATGCAGGAAAACCGGGGTTGGATGTTGTATAGACATAAGCCCCTGGTACACCCGAAGTGGTTACAAACGCGTTTGACCGTTCCCAAGACCGGCGGATGCCTGCCATGACGGAGCGCAGGGTGTCATTGACCGACGAGGGTTGCCAATTTTCTGGGGCACCTGCGGGTGGGTTTGCATTATTTTGTGCGTCGATTGATGACCATGTGCTGGCACTAATATCCGTCATTTTTGGGCTTGTAACCTCGGTGAGCTTATGGTAGTATTTATTTTGTTAGCCAAGGGAGAAAGTGCATGAAAAGCCTAATAGCAGCTTTCGCCGTCATCGTCGCGATTCCATCCGCTTATGCGGGAGAAGGTCAGGGGGCGGCGGTGCTCCATGATCTTCAAAATCCATATGGGTGTTTTTTGAGTGGGGGCCTTGTGGACCCAGTACCGCTATGGACGAGTGGGATTGGTCCTGGTCAGAATATCCATGCGGTCGGGACACCGAGTGGTGGTGTGAAATTGACCTGCGATTTCCAAATTCCCGAGGATTATATCCCGACCAAGCAGGTCACCGTCTCTGGTTTCTTGTGTGGCATCTATCTACCCACTGGTGGTGCTTATACGACGAACACCAGTGCGTCAGCGACACCGGGTGGGCAAGCCCATCTACAATGCACCGTGACCCCCAATAATAACTAAAAAAACTGCTTGACTTCTTCGACCAAAGCGTTAGAATGGGATCGTTAGCAAGGGAGGAAGGTCATGAAACTTTTTATCGCTGCTGCTCTGTTAAGCTTGGTGCTTGCTGGCAGTGCTTTGGCACAATATAATCGGAATTGCACCACGACATGCTTTGGCAATACCTGCACCACCACTTGTTACTAAGCGTAGTAGGTGATCTGGGGGGCAGCAATGCCCCCCGTTTTATGGAGGATTAGAAGATGGAAGACATTTTGGCTTTTCTCGTCGTTTTGATCCTGATCGGCATATTCTGGCGCATCATCTTCATCCCGGCCTTAATTTGTGGGTTGGGTTTTGTGCTCTGGATGGGATGGTTGATTTTCCTGCACGGATGAGCTACTGAGCTTGTTGGATCATTGGTGCAGCGATACCCGACAGATAACCAGCCAGTCCTGGTGCTTGTTGTTGGCGTTGATATTGCAGCCACAAGTCTGCCTGATTATTATTTAAGAAATCTTGAGCGCGGGTATTAATCTGGGCAGCCCGGTTTTGCAGCCAGGGTTTTAATTTTGCGCCTGCAATCTCACCGGCCCCCAGTCCAATCCCTTCAAGCCAACCGGGGTAACCGAGATTATGGCTTACCCAGTTTCCTGCGGCCAAACCCAATCCACCTAACCCATGTTGGATGATTTGTTGGGTCAAAGTATCGGTGGGTTCTGGTCCAGTGGCAAGGGTTGGGTTCATGTTGCCGACAGCACCGCGTTTCTGATATTCGGTTGCCGCAGCCAAACGTCCCGGCGTCCAATAAGCCCCATTACCCTGCGCAAGGATCGAATCCACACTAGACATTGGCATATTATTTGCCGGTTGAGCGGCAAAGCTTCGTGCAGCCTGTCGTTCGACTGCGCCTTCCGTTCCCAAAGCCCGTCCCACCATATTCCGACCGGCGGTCGTCACCGCTTGTGCCGCATTAGGAATCCCACCGCCAACTAGACTTCCGATGAGGCCACCGATAATTGGATGGTTTGGAAACGCATTTCGACCGAGTTCACCACCGATATTGCCGGTAAGGTTCATCGCCTGTCTTGTCAAAAATGGGACTACTCCCCCAGGCCCCAAAGCCGCCATGGGCGCACTGGCAACGGTATCGGCTAGAACATTCTGATAAATTCGACCCAAAGGAGTCTCGGGTTGATAAGCTTTTTGTCCACCAAGCGCATAATTTGTGGCTGCTTGTCCGACTTCACCGGGCTTTGGGGTGACCTCGGGCGGTGCGGCTTGTTCGGCGAGTTCCGCTTGGCTTGCCGCATCAAGCAAGCTGCCTAAACCTCGGGATAATCCAGTGCGGGTATTTGAGGCTGCACCTTCATTTGAAATGACCGGCGGGTTCATGAGGCGTGTCGTTTCCGGCGATAAAGTATAACCCTGCGGCAATGGCGTGCTAGGGGTAGGGGCTGCCATTGGTGGTGGTGTTTCGTGTTGCGTCGGGTCTACAATGGTATAGCCGGGGGGTAGGGAATCATAAGCCATTAATAGTGATACCACTTGCCATTGTATTCAAATATACGACCATTAGGACCAATTGCAGTTTTTGGTCCCCATTTGAGCCGATCAGGATCGGGCATATCCTTAAAGAATCCGATTTCAGCTTTTGCTTGGGCGGTAAACTTCTCGATAGAATTCTTTGGGTCAGCCATCCAATCTGCTTGGAACGCTGCTGGATCAAGCCCACGCCATGATCCGACTTGCGCTGCCCGCCAATCACGAATCATGGCTTGGGTTTGGAGCACTGGGGCCAATTTCTCTGCCACGATATTGTAGTTTGTTGTGGGCTGGCTATCGGGATCGATATAGCTGGCATTGACTTGTTGAATGACTTTTTCAGCAACCTTATGTAGAGCGACATTACTTTGCAGAGTCTGCAACATTGAGTTTACCCGGTCTTTTAAGGCTAATTGGACATCTTGGGCCGTGCTGCTATCGGTGATATTCAAATGTAAGGCATCGAGTTTTGATACGACGCTAGCTCTATTTGTCGTCCATGCCCCGGTCCCGAGATCATTAAAGATTTTACCAACTTGCCGCATGAAGGTCTCGACCGTTTGTAATTGCTGTTGGCCTTCCGTCATTGCATTGCTGGTATTACGATAGTTTTGGTCGAATTCGGCACGATTTTTTGGGTCCGTAATTCTGATCGGAGCTTGCTGGCTCGATGGCGGGATATTTGTTTCATATGGATGGGCTGCGCTATAAGGAACTTCCTGGGGTACATCGTAACCAGGACTATTTGGCTGCGGTGCTTCTGGCGGCGTAATCGAATATATCTTTGCGTTGATATCAGCTTCTTGTGCAGGCGTAAGCTTAGTGGGTAGACCTCCGGTCGTACCACCAGTTGGCGCTGTGGGGGCTGGTGCAGGAGGCGGCACGATAGGACCACCGGGTCTTGGTGCGGTTCCTGGGGCTTGTGGCGTAGGCATTGGTGCTGGTGCTGATCCAGGAGGGCCAGGGGCTGCTTGTGGTGGCACTACGGAGCCACCGCCCGTTGGTGGTGCCGTACCTCCCGGTGCCAATGATCCGGCTGGTGGTGGTTGGACAAAAACCTTTTCTTCCCCACCCCCAGGTGTTACGCGTGGAACCAATTGAGGGTCCAATGGTGCCACCTGGAATGGCGCATTACCATAACCAAAGGTTCTGCTTTCTCCAGGCTTTAATGTGGTAACGGATTGACTTTGTTTACCATATTCAGTTCCAGCCGCGATCCCTGGTGCAAATCCTTGTTCAACTAATTTTCTCTGATAATCTTGCATCATTGGACCTATCAGTCCCATCATCGGATCACCCCGGTGATGCAAAATTTCGTTTTCGCGATATGCCTGGAACCACGGGCTTTGCATATATTGCTGAAACTCGGGGGGCATTCTAAATTGCGGTGGCGCTGGCAATTGTCCTGGTTGCCCACCCACACCACCGGAATTGTACTGTGCTTGTTGCAACAGGGCTTGTGGGATCGATGATCCACCCGGTCGTATCACTTGATCAGGCCCCCCTGGAGTGGGTTGATCACTATCCGCCCCACCACCTTGATCAGTGCTACCATAAAATGCCGCTGGTCGGGCTAATGCGCCAGGAATACCCGTAGCCGATTGACGCCCAACCACTTGATCCGGTCCACCGGTATCGGCTGGCATATTCGCCTTCGACCATCCTGAAGGGTCGGTAATCCGGCTAATCGCATGCGTCTGAGGATCGACATTAACCGGTTCGAGATGATTATCTTCACCCGCCATCTTGCCAGCAAGCGGGAAACCAATATTAAATTGCCAGCCATTCTGATTAATCCAGTTTTGGACCGCTGGATCACGGTTGATATCCACCGCCATACCGTGGCTATGGTATGAGTCATTTGGCACGTTTAGCGGAGCCAAGCCTTGTTTCGCGCGTTTAGCGTTTAATTGATCATAAACATCTTGTTCACGGCCAGCACTGCGGAAACCACTAATAATAGCGAACCGCTGGGCGATATCGGGTGGCATCGCCGCCACCGCACTCAAAATATTGTTCGCAAAGGTGGGATGAACATCGGCCACCGATGAAAGCCCACCAAGCTTAGCATTATCAATCGCAAATTTCGCGAGACCAAGCCCACCGCCTGCCAAATCGGCGACCGTTGGTGTCAATCGCGCCTCATTATATGCGGTCCTCTGGACCAGTGAGCCAGGGGCAGCAGCACCCGCACCACCCGCAGCCCCACCCATACCAGGAATTGGTATGCCGCCCTGCCGCATCTGTTCAATAAGGTTGACATTACCCATCAAGCTAGCTGCTGCATCGGCTGCCTGAAGACGGCGCAAGGGAGCGGTCGATTGGGCTTCCTGGGCTTGGGCCATTTGCAACACCTGACCCGGCATCCCGGCTTGTGCCGCAAGTTCCGCTGTTTCACCCGCACCCAATGGTGACGGTGCCCCAGGAGCCATCTGTGACAATGGGCCAGTCCGTGAATTAAAGCCTGCCAAAAAGCCTTGTGAGCCAACCTGATTACGTGCCTGTTGATAAAGACCCGCCGTCGATGGATCATTGGTATTGCCGAGATAGGCACCCCATGGATCACCAGGAGTCGCGGTACTCGGACGTTGTGCTATGGCATTACCAAGCAAACGTTGGATCACACCAAGGTCGATTTGATCAGCCAATTTCTTCTAACCTCTTTTAACCTATCATGTTACCGCGCAGCAAATTGGCCAACGCCATTTGAATCGCCGAATTACCACCACCACCAAATCCGCCACCGCTTAGCCCACCAACCGGGCGTGGGTGCATGTATGGGACATTTTGGACCCCTTGCATGGCTTGCTGCACCATTTGACTATTCATACCACCACCCGGATTGGGTGTTGCCGATACCTGGGGTGCCGGTGGCGGGGTCGTTGCCGCAGAGGCCGCAGGGGCCGCTGCGGCTGCGGTTTTACCTAATCCGCCAAGAATATCAGCCAAACCCCCTAACCCTTGG